>Ga0255776_10000092_pt1 | contig 91824 bp, 75 predicted proteins | sample 071ome_19_FD_179974 | JGI IMG/M metagenome (GOLD analysis project Ga0255776, IMG submission 179974) | Coastal salt marsh microbial communities from the Groves Creek Marsh, Skidaway Island, Georgia - 071413AT metaG (version 2) | ecosystem: Environmental > Aquatic > Marine > Intertidal zone >...
ACACTTACCAGTAACAATGGTAAGCCTACATAGCGAGGCGCTTGATTCAAAAAAGCCTCACATTTTTCTCAATATGATGTGTACTTTGCATCATGTTAATTACTTAACCTGACGCTTAGCAATCACCGCTTCAGATAATTCTTTTAGCACCAGTTCAGTATCATTCCAGCCAATACAGGCATCAGTAACACTCTGGCCATAAACCATTTCGTCTTTAGGTCCAATGTCTTGTCGACCTTCGATTAGGTGACTTTCGATCATGACACCCATGATACCTTGTTCGCCATTAGCGAGTTGCGCACACACGTCGCGGGTCACATCTAATTGCTTCTCAAATTTTTTCTGACTATTCCCATGGCTACAATCGATCATGACTTTTTCGGGCAAGCCCGCCGCTTTCAGCCCCACTTTCACTTCACTTACATGGTGCTGATCGTAATTTGGCTCTTTGCCACCACGGAGAATGATATGGCAATCCTTATTGCCTTCCGTTGCGACGATGGCGCTATGTCCGAATTTTGTTACAGATAAAAAATGATGAGGGGAACCCGCCGCCCCAATCCCATCTACGGCATTTTTAATGGTGCCGTCGGTACTGTTCTTAAATCCAACCGGGCAAGACAACCCGGAGGCCAACTCACGGTGCACTTGTGATTCTGTGGTACGAGCGCCAATGGCCCCCCAACTGATTAGGTCCGCCACATACTGTGGGCTTATCATGTCCAAAAATTCGGTCGACGCTGGCACGCCCATTTCGTTTACATCCAGTAACAATTTTCTAGCTAGGCGTAGCCCTTCATTGATACTGAAGCTGCCATCCATGAACGGATCATTAATCAACCCTTTCCAGCCGACGGTGGTACGTGGCTTTTCAAAATACACTCGCATGACCACTTCAAGCTCACCAGCATAGCGGTGGCGCAGTGGACGAAGGCGATTGGCGTACTCGATAGCCGCTTTCGTATCATGAATCGAGCAAGGCCCGATCACCACCAGTAGGCGGTCATCCTGACCCTCAAGCATGTTATGTATAGCCTGACGAGTCTTAACCACGAGGGTGGCCGCTTCTTCATTCATTGGAAATCGTTCAAGCAGCGCAATCGGTGGCAACAACTCTTTAATGGCACTTATTCTTACATCATCAGTGACTGGCAGCATTTAATATCTCAAAGTTTTAAATACGATTTCCGCGTCAGAAATGTAATTTGTAACGTTTTATTGCTCAATAAGAAAAACTTAAGCAGCATTAGAATATTTAATATTGCTTATAAATTGAATTTTGTACCATGGCAAAAAACATTAATAACGCCTACCTATTTTTGAGTTCGATATCACTCATCGATAAGAGCATGACCGTCTAAGCTATAAATTTGGCCAAGAAAGTCATACCCCGGCACCATTCAAGTTCACACTACTGGATTTCACCATCCTTGTAATGGATGTGACGTGCCAAAATCGGGCCTATAGTACGATGCACATGCATTAATACGAGGCAATGTGAGTTTAAGGTGATAACCTCAAAAAAATGGCACAAGGTCGACCGAGTACACTATGTTCGAAACCATTGAAACTGAATTTAAGAAATACGTCATGCAAGACGCCGATGCGAATATGGCGCTTGGTGGAACAGACTTTTTAGGCGACCTAGGTGACCCAAGCCTTGAGAGCGCAGAAGCTCGACACAAGGAAGCTCTCGCCTTATTAGAGAAAATCCGTGCTTGCAAGGGCGAGACCTTCGACCAAACCCTAGACCTAGAGCTAATGGAGCGCTCGCTGGCCTTAGACGGCTTTTTCCACGGATTAACTCAGCACGGCGAACCTCAAAGACGTCGAGCGCCTCATGGGGTGGATGGCATCAGTGCTGGCATCTTTCAGCTGTTCGTAAACGATGAACGCAGCCCTTCAGAACGACTGGACAACATTCTTTCACGCTTGCAGCAGGCCCCCGCCTATCTGGAAGCCGAACGTCAAGTTTTGCTGGAACCCATTACCCGCTGGAAAGAAATTGAACTCATCCAGGGCGAGGGCATTCCGTCACTGTTTGACACCATCGCCAATTGGGCCGAGCAAGAGCAATACAGCAAGTTAGATGAACTCAAGAAAGCCATAGAGAACTGCAACCATGCCTTAGCAGACTATCTGCAAGACTTAGGTCAAAGAAAGTCATTTGACAGTTTCCAGATTGGCGAGGAAAAAGTACAAGAACTGCTTGCCCTTAGAAACATTAACCGCACCCCTTCTGAACTAGCTAAAATGGCGGCCGACTTTATGGCCGAGACTAAGGCCTTACTGAACGACCTGACCCAAAGGCTCAACAACAAATACAACCTTCCTGAAGGTACTTCTCAAGCGGAACTACACGAACACCTTAACGAAGCATTCGCGGCCAAACTAAAGGACGGAAAGCTCGATTCAGTGCTCGATTATTACTATTCAGAAATGGACAGTATTCAGTCATTTATAAATGACCAGAAGCTATTCGACATTCCCGCCGCGCAAAACATGAAGATCATGCAAACACCTTCATTTTTGGAACCGGTGATTCCTGCAGGAGCCATGTGGCCGCCGCTGGCGTTAAGAGAAGGTAACAAAACCAGTCTTGTATATTTGACCCTTAAAGAAGATGAACTAGCGGAGCATACAGAATTAGGCATTCCTGTGATGATGATTCATGAAGGGATTCCTGGCCACCACCTTCAGTTTGCTACCGCTGCACTGCACCCTTCTTTTGTTCGTCGCATTTACGGTGCAAACGAACACGCAGAAGGCTGGACCACCATGCTAGAAGACTACATGATTGACCAAGGTTACATTGCCGAAGACCTAGTCGATGAAGTGCGTTTTATTGCTAAGCGTGAGATGTCTCGCTTAGTGGCGCGAGTGGGGATTGATCTTTATTTTATGACTGGTAATAAAGCGTATTTAGAGGTGGGCCTAGAATTGGATTTCGACAGTGAAGATCCGTTTGAGAACGCGGCCAAATTATTGAAAGAAGCCACAGGCTTTACCGACGGCCGAGTACAAGCGGAATTAAACTGGTACTCCACAGAACAGGGTTATCCGTTGAGCTATCTCACTGGCAACCGCATGGTCTGGGAAATGAAGCAAGAAATAGAAAGCAAGAACCTCAAGCAGCTATCTCAGCTAGAGTTAGACCAAGCGTTTCACAAGGTCTATCTGACGTCTGGGTGCATGCCTGTGAACAATCTGCGAGATGTGTTCACACACCACGGCTATCTTTAATTTAACCGCTTAATGCCAGGTCGTGCCCGTACAAGGGTACGGCCTTTTTTTAATTTTACTCGTTAACTATCAATTGAATGCGCCCATCAAAAATACCTAAAACAAAGCCAATTGAGGGCTGGTTAAACGCCAACCTGTTTGACACTATTCGCGCATTCATTTCCCAGCATCCAAAAACCTATGCCATATCGCTAACCTGCTTACTGACCATTGGCTTAATCGACATCACCATTCCATGGCTTGTGGGACAAACCATTGATCAGGTTGAAGGGAACGCCATTACCGATAAAGAGCTATGGCAAATATTTGCATTACTTATTGTATTAGGCGCGGCCATGTATGGACTGAGGTTTTTCTGGCGCTGGGTTTTATTCGGCACGTCTTATCGACTAAGCGTTAATCTGCGCAATTACCTGTATCAGCGACTCAGTAAATTTGGCCCCGCCTTTTATCAAAATCACCGAACGGGTGACTTGATGGCTAGAGCCACAAATGACGTCGATAATATTGAGATGACCGCTGGAGAGGCAGTGCTTGCCGCATTCGACGGCTTGCTTACATTTATCTTAGTCGTCACCGTCATGGTGGTTACAATTGACTGGCGACTCGCGCTATTAGCCTTAGTACCCTTTCCCATCATGGCTTGGATATTTAAATACCTAGGCACCAAAATACATAACGCATTCACCGACGCCCTAGATTGCTTCAGCACGTTGAATGATCACACGCAGCAATCGCTCAACGGGTTTAAACCATTAAAGGCCATGGGGCTTCAATCCACACTTGAAAGCGAGTTTAATGAACTCACCGAAAAAGCTCGTAAAGCCAACATAAAAGTCGCTCGCATTGAGGCCCTGTTTGATCCGCTAGTACTCATTGCCTTGGGTTCTTCAACATTTTTCTCACTTCTAGCAGGTACATGGCTCATATGGCATGACGAAATAACCGTGGGCCAGTTGACCAGTTTTTATCTTTATCAAGGTCACCTAATTTGGCCCATGTTTGCTTTCGGCTGGTTCCTCAACCTATACAATCGAGGTTCTGCAGCATTGGAGCGTTACCATGAGCTGGTTACAACTGAAGACTCCATACCGGACAATGGCAGAAAAACAATTCAGTCTCCTATCCATATTTCAGTGAACATTCAACAATATGCTTACGAAGGGGCCTCATCCTCTGTCCTTTCAAACGTACAATTTGAAATCGAAACAGGAAAAACCCTCGGCATTGTTGGACCAACAGGCTCTGGAAAAACAACTCTACTTGCACTGCTGCAAAGACAATTTGAACTTAATGACGGGGTTATTCTCATCAATAACACCGCCCTTAAGGACATACCGCTTTCAGACATACGGAACACCTTCACACTCGTACCACAGGAGCCCATTTTATTCAGCGATACTCTTGAGAAAAATATTGTACTGGGTGCACCTGAAAGTACTCAGAGCGATGTTAAAAGAGTGGTTGAATGGTCGCAGTTAACGTCCGATCTCGCTCAAATGAAAGACGGTTTAAACACCATTGTAGGTGAAAAGGGCGTGACGTTGTCTGGTGGACAACGACAAAGAGTCGCCTTAGCCAGAGCCTTACTAAGAGAGTCACCGGTTCTTATTTTGGATGATACCCTTTCGGCAGTAGACACTGAAACAGAAAAAAAACTATTAGCAGCGCTAAACAAAGAAAAAATGAACCGCTCCATGGTCATTGTCTCCCATAGACTCAGTGCCGTACGCCAAGCTGACCATATCTTGGTCTTGAATCACGGACGCATCATCGAGGAAGGCTCACACAAAGAACTCATGGGTCAAAAAGGCTGGTATGCCAAGATGTATGCCCACCAACAGCTGGAGGAAACCCTAGATGAGTAAACAGCTTACCTTACTGTTGGCCCCCTTAAAAACCGAACAAAAACGTTTAATCGTCGTTGCCTCCGTTTTCTTATTGGTGGGTACTTTATTTGAAGTGGCTGGACCTTACTTTATTAAACATTATATTGATGAAGTACTCACCGTTAATGATGCATCAAAGACCCTTCTGGTCATGTCCACCGTTTACATCGGCCTCACCTTAGGCGCCGCCCTATTTCGCTATGGTCAAAGTATCGCGTTTGCCAACATCGCTCTCAATACCATCGCCAGTATTCGAAAGCAGGTATTTAGACACGTTATCAAATTGCCCACCTCTTGGCATGACCAAGCGATTAGTGGTCAAACATTATCTCGTATTACCAACGACACCGAATCCCTAAAAGAGCTTTACGTGGATTTCGTAGCCACGATGATCAGCAATAGCGTACTGATTATTGGCATTTTAATTGGTATGGCCTTACTTGATGTCACACTCATGTTGATTGCCCTCGTCATGATTCCAATCGTGATTGCCATGGTCATGCTTTACCAGCATATTTCTGGGCCCGCAGTTGACCTAGTGAGAGAGAAGCGTGCAGAACAAAATGTTCACATATCGGAAGCGATCTCCGGCATGAATGTCTTACAGTCAATGAACCAAGTGGATCGCTACCAAAAAAGATTTTCAGACATCAATGACGAGCAATACCGTGCAAGAATGTTGCAAATCAAAGCTTCTGGGCTTCTCCTTCGCCCGGCCATGGACCTAATATCCACCGCAATATTAGCCGGTGTAATATTGATTTTCGGATTGCAAACCCTAGGAGGGGAAGCACAAATCGGTACACTCTATGGATTTATTTTGTACCTAGGAAGATTTAGCGAGCCACTGATTGAAATTACGCAACGAGTCAGTATTTTTCAATCATCTATGGTGGCGGGAAAGCGCATTCAAGATCTACTAAACGAACCGCTAAACGAATCCCCGACAACCGATGCAACCATTCAAAACGCCGATATTCAAATACAGGAGCTATCGTTTTCCTATAACGATGACAAAACGGTATTAAACCAAGTATCAGTCGACATACCGAGAGGAAAGTTCTTGGCCTTAGTGGGACGCACTGGCAGTGGTAAATCTACTTTTCTAAATCTATTGTTAGGCCATTACCCGACTGACAAACAGGCCATATTAGTCGATGGCACCCCCCTCCTACGCATCAATGAAAAACAGCGAGCGCATATGATCGGACTGGTTCCGCAGGAGCCTTTTATTAAGCACGGAACACTCAAAGACAACATCACGATGGATCGTGAGATTTCTGATAGCCAAATCGAACAAGCAGTTAACGACTCGCAGTTGAGACAGCTGGTCAATCAATTGCCACACGGGCTAGATACCCTTCTAGGGGAGGGCGGCGCGAATCTATCAAGCGGCCAAAAACAGCTGGTAGCCATGGCTAGGGCATTAGCCGGTCAACCCGCTGTGTTAATACTGGATGAAGCGACGGCTAATTTAGACTCTGAAACTGAAGCACTCATTCAAGCTGCCCTCAATAAATTGAAGGGCCAGGTGAGTCTCATTGTTGTAGCCCATCGACTGTCGACCATCAGAGAAGCCGATGAGATTCTAGTACTCAGCCATGGCCATATTATCGAACGCGGACCCCACAAGGCACTTATGGCCATTGCCGACGGTTACTACGCGAAACTTAACTTATACCAACAAGAAGAACGAGCACTGTCCGATATTGAGGAAAGTGTATCGTGATTCTTTAACTTCGATGTTTTGATCAAACATTAACAGAACGACCATCATGGAGATCCTATGAAGTTCATCACCCTACAAGATAGCCTTACTACCAACCAAGGCACCACCACTGTTCTTTTTGTTGCAAACGATAAAAGCCTCAGTGATCTTTACCCAAGCATAAACTCTGAGCTGATTGGACAGCTTAATCAGTGGATTGAATCAAAAGACATCTCAAGCAAGCTTGGCGAAAGCTCATCATTACCATTACCACAAAATGAACGAGTCATCACACTCGGCCTAGGCTCATTGCCACTTAAAGAAAAAGACTTTGGAAAGGTTTTAGACGCACTTGTTGCAGCCATGAAGAAGAATCCTTCCAAGGACTTTTCTATTGATCTCAATGTACTAGCAGTGAACAACAAAGACCTTGCTTGGGTATATCAGCAATTTTCACAAAAGATTGTAAACAGCCTTTACCAACTGACTGAATGCAAAAGCAAAGTCGAAAAAACAGAAGCGCCAGTTGAGCAGGTCAACCTATATGCCGCCACAGACTATAGTCAGGCGGTCGTGCTAGGTGAAAAGATTGCTCACGGTATGAATATTGCGAAAACGTTAGCGGATCTACCGCCAAACATCGTGACGCCAACCTACCTAGCCCAGCAAGCGCAAACCATCGCAGCTGAATCAGCTAACGTGAGCGTGAACATTCTAGATGAAGATCAGATGGAAGCTCTGGGAATGGGCTCATTTTTGTCAGTGTCCAAAGGATCCATCGAGCCAGGCAAGTTGATTTGCTTGGAATATAAAGGCGGCAATCAGCAAGACGCACCTCACCTACTGGTTGGCAAGGGGATTACATTCGACTCAGGTGGCATTAGCCTTAAGCCAGGTGCAGGCATGGATGAGATGAAATATGACATGGGTGGTGCTGCCGCTGTCATTGGCGCCTTTAAAACCGCCATTGAACTGGCCCTTCCTATCAACCTGGTTGCCATTATCGCTGCTGCTGAAAATATGCCTGCTGGGCACGCCAGCAAGCCGGGCGATATTGTCAAAGCCATGAACGGCACCACCATCGAAATTTTGAACACTGACGCCGAAGGCCGCTTGGTACTGTGTGATGCTCTGACCTATGGCATCGAGCAATTCAAGCCTGCAACCATCGTTGACGTAGCCACATTAACTGGCGCTTGCATGATGGCGCTAGGCTCTGTGAACTCAGGCCTTTTCACAGAGGACGATGCATTAGCGGCGGCGCTAGAGTCAGCGAGCAAGCAATCTGGCGATGCCGTTTGGAGAATGCCACTAGAAGATGCCTACCAAGACGACATTGATAGTAACTTTGCGGATATCGCTAATATCGGTGGCGGACGTTTAGCAGGTGCCACCACGGCCGCGTGTTTCCTTTCACGCTTCACCGAGGGTCAAAAGTGGGCACACCTAGATGTGGCGGGCACGGCATGGATTAGTGGCGGCAAAAACAAAGGCGCCAGCGGTCGCCCTGTTCCAACTCTGGTTCAATACTTGGTTAACCTTTCTGCGTAACTGACACATTCAAAGTGTGACCTTAGCCCTAGGTGATTCCCTAGGACTAAGGTAATCTACCCTTAAATTGTAAGAACTGAGAGTCCGAATGCGTTTACTTGCTATTGCCTCGATATTATTTTTTAGTCATTTTACTCATGCCACCATCGTTCAAATGAGTACAGACTACGGTGATCTAACCATTAATCTTTATGATGTTGACACACCCAAAACCGTCGAAAATTTCTTACGCTATGTTGAGGCTGGTCATTATGACGGTGTGGTTATTCACCGCTCGATTCCAAATTTCATTATACAAAGTGGCGGCTATACTTCTGTCGTAAACGAAAATGGTAATGACTATCTAATCGATATAACCAAGTACGCTGCCGTCGTAAATGAACCCGTATTTTCTAATGTCCAAGGCACTATCGCCATGGCAAAAGTATCCAACTCACCAAACAGCGCGACTTCACAGTGGTTTTTAAATTTAGCGGACAACAGCGCCAATCTAGATGTTCAAAATGGTGGTTTTACTGTATTCGGAAGCATTGAAAGTAGCGAGATTAACCAAAATACCCTATCTCAATTAGTCGCCATTCCTACATATTACTTTGGCGGTTTTACCTCAAACATCCCACTCCATAATGGGTACACCGAATCAGACTACAATAGCAACCCCATCGTCTCACCATCTGACGAGCATTTCTTAAAGATTCATTCTGTCTCGATCATTGATTACACTGTCGATACTGCGTCCGAACTCGAAAAGCCGGAAAATACCCTAATTGACTCACTGGGTTCAGATTCTGCAGGCTCCCTGCATTTCATAGGGCTCATGATGCTTCTATCCCTGATATCCATTCGTCGAAGCCGTTAAAACACAGACATAAAAAAAGGGTTAGCACTTTGTGCTAACCCTTTTTTTTGCATGGCCAAATCCATTACACAGTTTGGATTTTGGGCACCGCTTGTAACAAGGCCTGAGTATAAGGATGTTGTGGTGATTCCATCACATCCTGTGTAGTGCCCTGTTCTACAATCACCCCATTCTTCATCACCGCCACATTATGGGCTAAATGAGGAATGATTGAGAGATCATGGGTAATGAATAACAAAGAAACGCCCGTTTCTTTTTGTAGGTCATTCAACAGGTCTAACACTTGACCACGAATCGATACATCCAAAGCGGACGTCGGTTCGTCACAAATAATCAGCTTTGGGTCCACCGCCAATGCACGTGCAATCGCAATACGTTGACGCTGACCACCGGAAAACTCATGAGGAAAACGATCTAAATGCTCTGGCAGCATGCCAACTCGCTCTAATAGCGCACGCATCTTGCCCTCTCGCTTATCCGCATCGGGCTCCACACCAAGACTGACCATACCCTCTTCAATAATTTCACGAACGGTCATACGCGGATTCATGGAGGAAAATGGATCTTGGAATATCACCTGAATATCACGACGGTAAGGGTGAAATTGCTTATGGGATAAACCCACTAGCTCCTTGCCATTAAATTTGATGCTGCCGTCGTGTATGGGGTTTAATCTTAAGATCGCTTTACCTGTTGTGGTTTTACCAGAACCTGATTCCCCTACTATCGCCAAGGTTTTGCCTTTCTCTACCGAAAAACTAACACCGTCAACCGCTTTGGTATGACCCACGGTCTTTTGCAGAATACCTGACTTTTTCGGGAACCAGATTTTTAGGTCGTCAACCGTCAGAATCGTTTCAGCATCTTCACCTTGAATAAAGTGCTTTGTGTCCGGCAATGAGTTAATCAATCTCTGGCTATATTCGTGCTGCGGATTGGCGAAAAACGATTTGCAATCCGTTTGCTCTAAAATCTCACCGTATTGCATTACAGCAACACGGTCAGCCATTTCACTCACCACGCCCATGTCATGAGTAATCAATAACACACCCAAGTTGCGATCACGGCGTAATTTATCTAGAAGCTCTAGAATTTGTCGTTGTATGGTCACATCCAAAGCGGTTGTAGGCTCATCTGCAATCAATAGGTCTGGCTCACACGCTAACGCCATGGCAATCATTACACGTTGCTTTTGGCCTCCAGAAAGTTGATGCGGATACCACTTCAAACGCGCTTCAGGATCTGGAATTCCCACCTCATCAAGCAGGCTGACTAATTTAGCCTGAAGTGCATTACCTTGAATATTTTGGTGTAACTCCAATACTTCTTTCAACTGTGCGCCAATGGTTTGAACTGGGTTCAAAGAGGTTTGTGGCTCTTGAAAGATCATGGCGATTTTACGGCCACGAACGGTGTTCATCTGAGTTTCAGTCAGCGTAAACAGTTTCGTGTCTTTAAAATTGATCTCGCCATGAGAAATGGTTAACGCCTCTGGTAATAGACGCATAATCGACAGTGATGTCAGCGATTTACCTGAGCCCGATTCCCCCACTAAGGCAAAAATCTCTTTTGGGAAAATTTCGAAGTTGATGCCTTTGACCAAGGCATTGCTACCGGCTGTCACCCGCAAATTACGCACGGTGAGTAATGGCGCTTGATTTGTAGTATCTGTCATAGTCATGATTAATTCCCCTTAGCCGTGCGCGGGTCAAAGGCGTTACGTACTTCATCAGAGAATAAGTTTGCAGCCAATACCAAAGTAAACATGAGAATAAATGCACTGGTGACGGACCACCAAACGGATGGGTCGCGAGACAATTCAGAACGTGCAGCATTAATCATATTACCCCAGCTGTGCATATTAGGATCAACACCCACACCAATGTACGACAATACCGCTTCCGCTAGAACAAACGCACTAAAGTCCAATACCACTGAAATCAAAATGATATGGGTAACGTTAGGAAGAATGTGCTTACGAATCACGCCAGAATGACTCACACCAAACGCATGAGCCGCTTGAACATAATCCAACTGACTCACTTTAAGGGTTTCTGCACGCAGCAATCGGCAAAGCGTGGTCCAACTAATTAAACCTAAAATGGCACACAGTGCGATAAATTTAAAATCTGAACGCAGAATGGTTAGATTAAACGCCTCTGGATTTGTTTCGATGTACACATCGATCAGCAGTACAGACGCTGCAATCAAGAGAATACCTGGAATAGAGCTTAGGGTGGTGTAGATAAACTGTACCGTATCATCCACCCAGCCTTTGAAATAACCAGCACTGATGCCGAGTACAATGGCGATTGGCAAGGTAACAAGCGTTGCTAACGTACCGATAAGCACACCCGTACGAATCGCTTTAATACTCTGATAGAGAACGTCCTGCCCAACCTTATCGGTACCTAAGATGTGGTAGTACTCACTCACCATTAAAATCCAAGTACTGATAACAACAAGCGCGATGAAGGTACCGTAAGCCACATTCCATGGAATATAATCTTCTGTGTTGCCTGCGCGTTTACGCAGCCACATATGCAATGCGACAGGAATAAAGCCAATAATCAAACCCACTAAAATTGCCTGAATAGATTTGCCAAAAATATCCCAAAGATGATCGGCTTCATCTGCCAAATGGCTACCGCCATTTTCTAGACGAGGAAAGTCGCGGTACACGGTACCGTCTTCGGCCGTCATATTTTCTTTAGCAAACGAATACAGTGCAAACGGTGCAGAATAAGTGGTTTCGGCCCCTTCTTCTAGGTTAACGAGTACCAAATCCAATACCGACTTTACTTCTGAACTATAAGCCACTTTGTCAGAGGCATTTTCGCCTTCAAGTTGTGGTAATGGCTCACGGAAGTGCAGTGAATCCACTAGAGAGATCAGCACGTAAAATAAAATAATAACGAAGCTGGTCACACCGACTTTATTTTCAAACACGGTACGCCAACGGGCTTTCGCAAGCGGGTTTTTACGCACCTGCCATACGAATAACCCTACTGCGATAGCAAGGGCAAATATTAGGATGTCACTCCATAAAACGACGGGTAATATCATGATAACTTCACCCTTGGATCTACTAATGTGTAAGAAATATCAGTCAACAACAAACCAATGATATAAAGCACCGCGCCTAGGAATACCATGGAACGAACAATGGCAAAGTCTTGTGCTTGAATTGCATCTAGCGTGTAACTACCTAATCCAGGTATCCCGAAGAAGGACTCCATCAGCAGACTGCCCATAAACAGTGTTGGAATCACAACAACAACACTGGTTAAAATTGGAATCATGCCGTTGGGTAGCAAATGCTTGAATAGGATATTGAGTTCAGACACACCTTTAGCTCGCGCCGTACGCATATAATCTTTGCTGGCTTCTTCGATAAAGATGGTGCGGTATAAGCGAGTACCCGCGCCAACACCGGCAATCACGCCGATAATGATCGGTAGAATCAAGAACTGAATGGCATCCCACCCAGTTAAGTACCCTGAAATGGGGACAAGATTCCATAGTTTTGAAAAGAAGAATTGGCCGCCGATAATATAAAATACGGCAGAAATGGATAGCATACCGACACACAATGTAAGTGCAGCAAACTCAAATAAGCTTGCTCTAAACATGACGATGATCAGCGCAAAGCAAATGTTCACCATAATACCAATGATGAACGTAGGTATCTGCAATGCCAAACTCGGCCACATACGCTCTTCAATGTCATTGGCAATGCTTCGACCTTCATCAGATTTGCCAAAATCAAACGCTAACAAGCGAATAGACTTATCGAAGAAAATGGTGTCCGTCACAACATCTAGGCCAGAACGCTCACTATTAACAAACAGTGGTTTATCGTAACCCCGTTGTGACTTCCAGTTATCAATGTCTTCTTGCGTGACATGTTTATCGCCCAAGTGAACCCGAGCCATTTGGTCGGGCGTGTTCACCATAAAAAACAGAATAAATGTTAGGACGTTTACCGCAATCAGAATTGGGATTGCGTATAAGAAGCGTCGAGAAATATATGCAAGCACCTATTTAACCCCCAATGGTACGTTGTTGACGACGCTGATATGTCTTAATCCCAGGGACAATTAGCGCAATAACAATAATGAATACAAGAATGAGTGGCCAGATAATGGGTTTATTCCATTCCGCCTGCTTTTCACGACGCTGTTCCATATCGATGTCGTAATACTTAAAGTTCGCCTTACTAATACCGTGAGGCTTGTAATTTTTAACCCAACTATGACTCAAGTTGTACTCGTATGGGTGATACATCATGCCCCAAGGAACATCCTGACGAAGGATTTCCATCATACGCTCAATAATGTCTGCTCGTTCTTGAGTGTCTGGTAATAAACGCATTTTGTCGAAGAGTCGATCGTACTCGGCGTTTTTATAGTTCGCTGAGTTCACACCGGATTTAGAGTCAATTTGCGCGTTAGGCCCGTACAAAAGGAAGAGGAAGTTCTCTGGATCAGGGTAATCAGCCAGCCAACCCCAGAAGTATAACTGAGCATTACCGGTTTCCATTTTCCCTTTGAAGCGATTGTAATCCGTCGCCCGAACATTCAATTGAACACCCAGCTTCTTAAACTGTTTTACCATCCAGTTTAATTGCGCATTACTGGCACCACCCGTCGTGGTATCTAGATTCAGCACCAATGGTTCACCCGTTTCCGCATTACGGCCTTCAGGATACCCGGCCTCGGCTAATAATTGGCGCGCATAATCAACTGGCTTGCGAACGGCTTGTCCATCTTTCCAATCAAACACAGTATCAAGCAATCCAGACTCGCCGCTTTGGAAACCAAAAATACCAGGAGGGATTGGCCCCATGCCCGTCTCGCCGCGACCGTTCAAGAAAATCTTAATATATTCTTCTGTGTCATAAACGATGGATATGGCTTGACGAAGTTTTCTTGCTTTATCGGTATATCCACCTACCACTGAGTCCAACATATTGAAGCCCATGTAATAGGTTGATGGTCTAACCACTTGTTGCAGCTCGATGCCTTTCGATAGCATTTCATCACTCAAACCGATGCCTTCTGTTTGCACACTTACGGCCTGATCGAAACTATCGCTGCTAATACCTGAACGGTCGTAATAACCTTGCAGAAACTTGGTCCACGTAGGAATCGCTTCTTTCTCTAAACGGAAAACAAACTTATCGATAAACGGAAGGGTTTGGCCACTAGCATCAAGAAGACCCGCTTCAGCATCAGAACTCTCGCCAGACGTTGGGTAGGTATCGCGACGGAAATTAGGATTACGCTCAAGAACAATTTGGGCGTTCGGATTATTTTCCGTCATCATGTAGGCACCGGTTCCAACTGGGTGCCAATCCTGTGTGATGTTGCGTTCAGGTAGACCTGGCATATGGTAAAAGCGATCAACTTCCCATGGCACTGGAGCGAAAAAGTGGAACGCTAACCAATATTTAAACTGAGGATATTTCCCCTTAAGACGAATTTTAAAGTTGTAGTCGTCCACCTTGGTTAAACCGCGCATTTCAAATTGGCGAAGGTCGAGCCAGTCAAACTCGCCCATGGTTTTGCGTGCGGAAGAGACCTCTTTAGTGAATTCGCTCATGCCGTCGATGTATTCACTCAATAGCCCACGAAGAGGAGCCAAACGTTTTGGATCGGCTAACCGTTTGATTTGATATATATAATCATCTGCGACTAATTCTTTCGTCCCCATCACATCAAAGTCTTTTAACGACTGAAAGGCTAAGCTTTCATCGTGGGATTTAAAGTCATAAACAAAATCGCCGGACTCTGTTTTCGCAAACGATGGGTGAGGTTGATATTGAATGCCCTTTTTTAGCTCAAAGGTATAAACACTGTAAGCCGGATTTGGTGCATCCTCTGGCAAAGGCTGACCATTTTCATCTTCGTAGGTCAGCACCGGCATCTGGGTCACCGTGGCAGGCTCTAATTCATAGGGACGTTTTAGATAATGATACTGCAGCGGGGGTTCATAGATCTGATCAATAAAATTGGACTCATCTGAACTGAACGATCGTGCTGGATCCAAGTGCTTGGGCCGCTCCCCAAAATTGGAGTACATTACCTTAAGGTCTTTATCCACTGCCTCGTGAGGGTTATTCCAAACGGAGACATCACAACCGCTGACCAATAAAGGTATCAGCAACAGCGGTATAAACTGTTTACTCAAAAACGACATAACTCTTCTCTGAAATCCGGACAGACAAATAATGAAATATTGCGTTTAGAATGAAATAAAGGCAATGGTTATTATTGTCTTAAAGAATATTTATTATCCACAAAAACGCCTAGGCGTTAAGTGCTAAAACTGATTTATTACACTGGCGTTACACGCCTATCCTAAAGGACCAAAAGCCGCAAGATAGCTCGATTTCGTTTTTCTAATACGGGATTACTTTTTCGAATCGAAGACTTACATTTATTTACAAGTTTGCGACCAAGCGCGCCAAAAAGGCATTCACTCATATTCAAAACTAGCCTACAATCTCCGCCCAAATAACAAGACGCAATTATCTGGCTCCAGTACTGTGTTAAAGTACTATGAAAAAGTTTGCGATCATATAAAGTGGGATGTTTTTATAACCATTCCGAGTAATAATTTTTTAACAAGGGTGCTGTATGTACTGTCACAACACACGCGTGACGCGAAATCGCGTTGCCGCATTGGTGCTACTCCTAATTGGGAGCGCCAGTGCAATGGGGGCCGAGAAGCTCGAGAACGTACTTTCCACAGGTGATAAGGCCATCAAAGAAGGCCAAGCTTCTCAACAAAGAATCGACGGTGTCGTGGATGAGACCCAAGCGTTATTCGGTGAGTACAAGGCAGTTAACAAGCAAATCGAAGGCCTAAAAGTCTATAACGCTCAACTGGCCAAGCAGATCGAAAACCAAGAAGAGCAATTGGCCCAGCTAGAAAAGTCCATTCGTCAGGCCTCTGTTATGGGTCGCCAAATTGCGCCTCTAACTCAGCAAATGCTGGGTGCCCTAGAACAGTTTGTTGCACTGGATCTTCCGTTCCACAGTGAGGAGCGTCAGGCCCGTTTAACTAAGCTGCGCGCTAACGAAGTTCGCTCAGACTTAACCGACGCAGAAAAATTCCGTCAAATCCTTGAAGCCTATCAGATCGAAATCGAATACGGCCGCAAGCTCGACACCTACAACAGCGTGATCACGCTAGAAGGCCAAGAACGTGAAGTGAAAATCTTCCGTGTTGGTCGTATCGCCCTATTATTCCAGAGCAATGACGCCAACCTTACTGGTTTCTGGAATGCAGAAACCAAGCAATGGGAACAGCTAGATGGCGGCTCTTATCGTAATGCTGTCCGTCAAGGTATTCGCATCGCTAAGAAACAAGCCTCAATTGATATCCTGAATCTACCAATTGCTGCTCCGGAGACTGCACAATGATAACCACTCGCTTTAGCAAACACCTTATGGCGGGCCTGCTTTCTCTATCAATCGCAGCCCCTACTTTGGCTCAAGAAACCACTAAAAAAGCGGATTCTTTAGAAGAGCTCTACACGCTTGTTAAACAGGGTCGTGCTTACGACAATGCTGAAAACAAGAAACGTGAAGCGGAATTTAAGAACAACCGTTCTCAACAAAAGAAAATGCTGAAAGACGCCTACGCAGAAATGAAGCGTCAAGAGCAAATCAGCGCCAAGCTAGAAAAGCAATACGAAGTAAACGACCAGAAACTGGCTGTTGCCCAAGAAACCCTACAAAAGCGCCTTGGTACCCTAAAAGAGCTTTTCGGTCATATTACTGGTGCAGCAGGCGACTTACGTGAAGTGATGAACGTGTCTGTTATCAGTGCTCAATACCCTGGTCGTACCGATGACATCGATGCCCTTATTGCCAACATGAGCAGCTCAGTAAAACTGCCAACCATTGAAGACATCGAATCCTTGTGGACCCATATGCTTCATGAAATGACCCAAAGTGGTCGCGTTGAAGCATTCGACGCCAAGGTGATTTTGCCTGCTGGTGAAACATCTGATCAAACGGTTGTACGTGTAGGTAGCTTCAACCTAGCTTCCAACGGCAAATATCTTGCCTACAGCGCAGAAAACGGCAGTATTGCCGAACTTGGTCGCCAACCAGATGGTAGCTACCTATCTGCATTAGAAGATCTACAAAATGCAACGTCAGGTGTGGTTCAAGTCGGTATCGACCCTACCGGTCCTACTGGCGGCCAATATCTTTCTGCTCTAATTAACAGCCCATCATTGATCGAACGCTGGCACCAAGGTGGTCTAGTGGGTTACATCATCTCGTTTGTTGGTTTGATTGGCTTCCTAATTGCGGGTTGGAGATTTGCTGTACTCACTGCGCTAAGCAAGAAAGTAAAAGCTCAGATGACGTCGGCTCAACCAAGCGAAGACAACCCACTTGGTCGTATCATTAAGATTTACAAAGATAATGAAACCACCGACAACGAAACACTTGAGATGAAGCTCGCTGAAGGCATTCTGAAAGAGCGTCCAGCCATCGAAGCTTATCTACCTATGCTGAAAATCATCTCCATGGTAGCACCACTGTTGGGTCTTTTAGGTACCGTAACCGGCATGATCATCACTTTCCAAGCCATCACTATCTTTGGTGCGGGCGATCCAAAAGCGATGGCAGGCGGTATTTCCGGCGCATTGGTAACGACGGTTCTAGGTCTATTAGTTGCCATTCCAATGGTTATGGTTCACTCCATTGTTAATAGCCGTGCTCGTATGATCACCACCGTTCTAGAAGAACAAGCCACGGGTATTGTTGCAGAGCAGTCAAGCAAGGCGGCGTAAACCATGAGTAGCTTCTTTTATTGGCTATACGACGGTTTTTTGCTCATCGACCAGTTCATGGAGTCGGGTGGCATGGTGCTTTGGTTTATTGCCACCCTCACCCTTGCTATGTGGTCGTTACTGCTTGAGCGATTCATCTATTTCAAAGTAGACCTTGGGAAAGACTTCCAAGGTTTCTTGAATCGCTGGGACGCTCTGCCAGAGAGAAAATCTTGGCAGGCACAGCAAGTGAGAGATGCTCTCATCTCTCAGATGCGCCTAAAAGCGACAAATAACCTCGATTTAATTAAGACCCTGGTCATGCTTGCTCCCCTTTTGGGTTTGTTCGGCACGGTTACCGGTATGATTGATGTGTTCAACATCATGGCTGTTACCGGTGGTGGCGACGCGAAATCCATGGCAGGCGGCGTATCGAAAGCGACCCTACCCACGATGGCCGGCATGGTGGCCGCTATCTCGGGCGTATTTGGCCAGATCTATATAAACAAAACAGCAGAGACTCAAAGTGAACTGCTGAAAGACCGCCTAACCAGCGATCACTAACAGAAGAGTAGCGAACTATGCGCAAATCCATGATTAGCCAAGCATCGCAAGAAGAAGAAAACGCCATCGACTTAACACCGATGCTCGACGTTGTATTCATCATGTTGATCTTCTTCATTGTTACCGCCTCCTTCATCAAGGAAACCGGTATTGAAGTAAACCGCCCTGAAGCATCTACCGCGGTTTCAAAGAAAAACGCCAATATTCTTATTGCGATTAACGCCAATAATGAAGTTTGGATTGATAAGCGTCGTATCGATGTACGCGCTGTACGTGCTAACGTTGAACGCCTTCATGCAGAAAACCCGAAAGGGGCTGTTGTGGTTCAGGCCGATGCGAAAGCCAATGTCGAAACACTGACCTCTGTTGTCGATGCCGCTCGTGAAGCTGGCGTATATGACGTTTCGGTGTCCACCAAGGATAAATAGGTGGCTCATCATGAATAAACGTTTATTGCTAGCAATATTGCTTGCTGCGGGTGTCACTTTTGGACTATTTGGTCTAATGGTGTCACTGATCGCCAGCGGTGATAAAGAGCTAGACGACAAACCCCAGGCCAACCTGGCAGAAATCCTCATGCCTGATCGAGAGATTTCTGACAATACCAAGGATAACAAACCGAAGAAGCCAGAAAAGGATGAGCCACCACCAGATGTGCCAGAACCTGAAATGGACGACATCGACATGGATAACGCGCTGGAAGTGGCATCGCCCAACATGGGCGCAGACCTCGATATCGGCCTAAATGGCGTCTCTGCTTCTGATGGTGAATACCTGCCAATCGTTAAGGTTGCACCTCAATACCCTCGCCGCGCAGCAGCAAAAGGGGTTGAAGGTTACGTTATTCTTGAATTTACGGTAACGAAGCAAGGTACGGTAAAAGATCCGATTGTTATTGAAGCAGAACCGAGAGGTTACTTTGAGCGAGCTGCAACCAAAGCAGTATTGCGCTTCAAATATAAGCCGACCATCGTAGATGGCGTCGCAATCGACGTACCTGGCGTTAAAAACAAAATCACCTTTAAGTTGGCGAAATAACCATGACTAAACATGCCCATTCCCAATTCGTAACCAAGGTGTTTTTGACTGTTTGTTTGACCGTCGCGTCGAGCTTTTCTGTGCAGGTTAACACCCAAACAGGTGCAATCGATGCATCTGTGGGTGCGCTAGCTGCTCAAAAGCCAGCTAAAGACAAACGACCTAAGCGTAAAACACCACTTATCAGCAGCAAAATCTTTAAGAAGATCGAAGCCGCTCAAAAATTTCTTCAGGACGAACAATATCCTGAGGGCATTGAGGTGCTAGATGAACTTAAGGCTCGCGGTGATCAGGGTAAACTAAACACCTATGAAGTCGCGCAAGTTTGGAACATGTACGCATTTGCCTACTTTAGCCAAGAGAAATTCAGCGAAGCCATTTCAGCCTATGAAAAAGTGCTAAAGCAAAAGAATATTCCCTGGGCTATGGAGGACGCCACGGTATATAGCCTGGCACAGCTGCATTTCGTAAACCAAAACTTGGATAAGGCTGCTGCGTATATCGAGCGCTGGCTCAAGACCGTGCCTAACCCCTCTCCGCAAGGGTTCGTATTTAAAGGCCAAATTCATTACCAGAACAAACAAATGAATGAAGCGTTTACCTACGTTAAAAAAGGCATCGATCTAGCTGACAAGCGCGAACTCACGGTTAAAGAAAGTTGGTTACAGCTACTTAGCTTCCTTTACTATGAGCGCAAAGACATTACTAACAGCGTCAAGGTACTTGAGCGCTTGGTGTCAATGAACCCGAAGAAGTCTTACATCGAGCAGCTTTCTGGCATGTATATGCTTAAAGACCGCAGTAAAGACCAGGTGACTCTGCTTCGTGCACTTTATGAAAAAGGTGAGCTAAAAGAAGAGAAAGACCTGATTACGCTTGCCAGTCTTTATATTAATGAAGGCGTTCCTGTTAAAGGCGGTGTGATTCTTGAAAAAGGCTTCAAAGATGAAATCATCAAGCCCACCAAGAAAAACCTAGAGTTATTAGGCAATGCTTGGTATCGAGCTCAAGAACTGGAAAAGTCTATTGTTTGGCTTGAAAAAGCAGCCAAGCTAAGCGATGACGGTAAGATCTATTTGCGTCTTGCGGCGACTTATCTTGACCTTGAGAAGTTTGATGCATCGGTACGTGCAGCCAAAAAGGCCATTGATATGGGTGGCATTGCCAAGATTGAAAATGCTCACATCGTTCTAGGCTCTGCTTACTTCTATCAGAAGAAGTTTGAGGATTCACTCAGTGCATTCGGCAAAGTTCTAGAAATAGATAAAGATAGCAAGGTCGCTAAACAGTGGATTAAATACGTGACCACTGAAAAGCAAAAGCAAGAGCACTTTGATAGTTTTATGAACTCTTAATTAGAGATTATAAACTCTCATAAAAAAACGGCGCTTAGCGCCGTTTTTTTATGAGTTGCCACTTAGTAATCGTTTCGCACTGGTGACAATTTGGTGGCTTATATTACGCACCATATCCGATTTAAAGCTCCAAACATGCCAATACAAAGGTACGGTAATGTACTGCTCTGGGGTTAAACGAACTAGGTTGTTAGCGCGCATCCACGCTTTGGTATTGATATCTGAGATCATACCCCAGCCCATACCATTAATCACAAAGTCCATATAACCATTAGATGAAGGAACCTGATGGAACGGATACTCACTTTCTTTAATATCCCAAAATTGCTTGAGATAAAGCTCGTTCAAATGGTCCTTAAAGTTAAATTCTACCGCTGGTGCATGTAGAAACTGCTCTTTACTCAGCGTCTTAGAAAAATACTGCTTTTTAAAGTCTTTAGAACAGCAGGCATAATAATTCATAGAACCTAAGGGTACACAGTGACAGCCCTGTAACGTCGCACTACTAGAACTGATACACCCAATTACTTCACCATTTTTCAGAAATTCGTGGGTCGCTTCTTGGTCATCGACTCTCAGCTCGATCAAAAGTTTATACTTTTCTACAATCGGCGAAATGGCTTCCATAAACCAAGTATCAAGGCTGTCGACGTTCAACGCGATGCGCAGCTTATCTCTCGGTTTAAAGGATTTTGTTTCAAGATCCTGATTCAGCTCTTCCATCAGTTCATGCTGCAACAGACTCATGTGCTGATAATAACCAAGGATTTTTCGGCCCGCTTCGGTTGGTCGAACCGGGTTACTGCGAATCAACAAAGCCTGGCCTAACTGCCCTTCTAACGTTTTAACACGCTGAGAAATGGCCGACTGAGAGATCGACAACATGGCAGCTGCCTTTTCAAAACTTTGCTCTTCTATAACGGCTGCCACCGCCTGAACATGCTTAATATCAAACATCAGTATATCTTATATTGATTCATAATTATTAATTTTTCTAATTATAGGTTCGCCACTATCATTTCGCCACAATTTACTAACCCGTGTGATAAAAAAATGAGCCTAGCGTTGTATATAGAGCCCTTAACTAAAGGTTTTATTACTGGCGGTAGTCTAATCATGGCCATAGGCGCACAAAATGCCTTCTTAATTGGTCAGAGTGTCCGCCGCCAGTATCACCTGTTTATTGCCACAGCCTGCATCCTATTGGATATGGTGCTGATCTTTGCCGGCATGCTTGTCATGAGCAAAGCCCTAACCAGTAATCCAGAATGGTTATCCATTATGAATTGGGCTGGTGTTATCTTTTTAACGACCTACGGTACGTTTGCACTGCGTTCAGCGACCAAACCAAAAGTCGTTAACATCGATAAATCCTTTGTTAACAGCCGCAAGCGTGCCTTTCTGATGACTATGGCACTGACGCTGCTCAATCCCCATGCCTATATCGATACCGTGGTATTGATGGGTGGCGTGGGAGCCCAATACGAAAGAGAGGGCCATTTCTATTTTTCGGTTGGCGCCAGCATCGCCGGCATGGTTTGGTTCTATACCATTAGTCTAGGTAGCAGTTATCTGCAACCTTACTTTAAGAGCCCAAAAACCTGGCAAGTGCTCGATGCTATCACAGGTTTGATGATGTGGGGCATTGCTATTTCGCTGGTCGTCTAAACAATTTTCTACACTCTTGTACCCTAGGTGGTCCCCCTAGGGTTTTTTTTATCTAAAACCTTCTGCTCAGCCTTACCTCATTTCGCACATTAAGAATTAGCAATCCCCTAGTTTAATAACGGTAAATTCTAAAAACGACACCATTAGCACCCGGCATTATGATCGTGTTGGCTATACTGAAGGTGTTGCAACGGTAAATCTGTTAACTCAGTTGCAGTTTGAGTCCGGGGAGAGTTCTTATGTGGCGAGTATTTCAAAAGTGGATGGCCCGATACCATGCTCGACAAGCGCGGATCCATTTCAAGCGCCATCGCTACGCTTTATGCCTTCACTATCTGAATAACATGGATTACTGGGACTGTGAATCCATGGAAAAGCCATTGTATGCGGGCTATTTAGCCATGTGCCATTATCAGCTGAAGTACTGGGATCACCTCACAGAAGAAGTGGAAAGGGCCCTGTTTTTACTGCGCCGCCACATCAAAACCAACCGAGAAGCTCTGGTTTTATGGCAAGAGCTGAAATCTCACCTAGCCGACTTAAGATACATAGACCAAAGCAACAGCCTCTACAAAAAGGCCAGTGGCGCAGAGCGATAACCCGTCACTGCCATTTGTTCTTCTCATATTCCCAGTGTAATCTAGTTCCTTTTTGCGCTGGGATCCCCTATGAAATCCGCATTGAGACACCTATTTTCTTTTATCCTGAATGTATTTGAGAAGGGAGAAAAGGATTACCTTTATCAGTCATCCCATCGAAAGATCCTTATCGCCCTCGGTGTTTTAATGGGCTCTATGTGTGGTTTCATCCTTCTCCTCACACAAGGTGGCGAAGGTTACGGCTTTTTAATTCCCGTCATCGTCTTTGGCTTGGTTTCATTCGTGACGCTGGTCGTAGGCTGTCTTGGTACTGATGAAGCGGTTGCCAATATTTGGAACAGTAAACGCTAGCATCATGAAAAAACGCGAATGGCATAAAGTTCAGAGCCACCCCGAGTTATGCGTTGGACAATACGTAGTACCCAACTTTGTCTCTAATTCTGTCATATTGGAGCCAAACTCTCGAAACCCGGTGATTGTCAGCCCTGGTGAAGCATTACTGCCTTGCAGTCCACTTCACGAACCAGCTTCCAGTATTCATTTGCATATTATCCTTCCCAATGGCTATCACTACATGGGAGCCGAGGCCTGGCAGCAGGCCTACCCAAATCACACGCTTTACGCCAGCCGTGCGGCGATCGCCATGCTGAAAACAAAGGTCAAAGATGCCGATGCGATTGTTCCGCTTGAGGAGCGTCAGCCTCCTTTACCAAAAGGCTATTCTGTGGAATTTCCACCCGGCCATCGAGGCGGTGACGTCTGGCTCGTTAAAGAACATGAGCAAGGTGACACTTGGATCACCTGCGATAGCGTTCTAAATTACGATCGATTATCTAATCAGCCCATCGCCCGCCTACTTCAGCGACTACTGGGCGCAGCCCCCGGACTAAAAATCAGTAAAGTGATCAAATTTTTCATCCTCACTGATCGACACCGATTTAAGGAGTGGGCCCTGAACAAGCTCGCTCAACGGGGCATCAGCACGTTAATTCCTAGCCACGGTGAGGTAGCCCAATCACCTGAGTTAACCGCAGACGTGACCACCGTACTCAAGCGCTCTCTTTAAATCCATTTGATGACATCCCCCTAGACCGGCGCGCCTTGCCTCGGACGAGAAAGGGCACCCAATATCTCGCGATATTTCGCCACTTAAGCTAATATCCATCTAAAATCGTCCAGTGTTAACCATATGCCGTCACCTAATCCTCTTCTCAAGCGCTATGAATTCATCTTGAACTCCATGTCTGAAGGGGTTTACGGCTTGGATGCCCAAGGGCTTGCCAGCTTTGTTAACCCAGCGGCTGAACGCCTAACGGGCTGGTCAGCCGCAGACCTCATCGGCAAAAACATTCACGAGTTTCATCACCATAGCCACGCCGATGGCAGCCATTACCCGAAAAGCGAATGCCCGATCTACCAGTGTCTGCAAGATGGACAGACTAGAAGCAAAGAGAATGAGGTGTTTTGGTGTAAAGATGGCTCCAGTTTCGCAGTGGAATACAGCGCAACGCCGATTATGGAAAACGGCCACATTCAAGGGGCTGTCGTGGTATTTAAAAACATCAGTGAGCGCAAGCTGATGGAGGAAAGCCTAAAAAAAGCCCTAACAGAGATTCGCTTTCTAAAAGAACGACTGCAAGAAGAAAACCGCTACTTGCTTGAGCAAATCGATTCCAATTACGAAAGCGATATGATCGGTCAAAGTGAGCAGCTTCAGCATTTACTGGAACAAATCAATTTAGCCGCCCCCACTTCTGCCAATATTCTTATACAAGGTGAAAGCGGAACGGGGAAAGAATTGGTTGCACGTGCCATCCACCAGCAAAGCGGATTTAAGGATCGCCCCATGGTGAAATTAAACTGCGGCGCCATTCCTGAAGGACTCGTGGACAGCGAGCTATTCGGTCATGAAAAAGGCGCGTTTACCGGTGCAATCTCTCGCCGTCTTGGACGCTTTGAGCTAGCCGATAACGGCACACTCTTTCTTGATGAAGTCAGCGAACTACCCATGGATGCTCAAGTAAAACTACTCCGTGTATTGCAAGAAGGTGAGTTCGAAAGAGTCGGTGGCGCCAGAACCATCCGAGTGAACGTTCGGATCATCGCAGCTTGCAATCAAGACCTAAAGAAGGCGGTCGATGAAGGTCGATTTCGCATGGACCTGTACTATCGGCTAAACGTTTTTCCAATTCATGTGCCGAGCCTAAAAGAACGCAAAAACGATATCCCGTTGCTGGTTCATCAATTTGCACAACGTGCATGTCTCCACTTAAATAAGCCATTTAAGGGCATAGATACACAATCACTAAAATGGATGAGCCACTACGATTGGCCAGGCAATATTCGGGAACTGCAAAATTGGATTGAACATAATGCCATCCTACACCAGCAAGGCCTGTTTACCGTGTTACCAATGACAAACATGGCACCTGACAAAACATTGAGCAGCCAAGCATCGAACACATCAAAGCAGCAAAAACCCGAAACGTTAGATGAAGCGGAGCGAAAACACATTCGTACCGCCTTACGCTATTGCAATGGCAAGATCGCGGGCGAAGAAGGCGCCGCGAAAATCTTAGGGCTTCCGCCCAGCACCCTTCGCTCTAAAATGAAAAAGCTCGGTATTTAGTCACGATATCTCGTCAATTTTCTCCAGCACTTGGGCTTAGGTGGCATCAACACTGAGCCCCCTCAACTGGAACGCCCTTTGCTCTAGCGTTGCAAACGAAAAAAGAGAGCGAAGCACCTATGACTCAACCCATCCCACTCATCAATATAGACCCTCATGCAGAACCCAACCTCACCATAGATGCCACCCAACACAACCCCGCAGTCCGACTCTTCAAAGGCCGTTACCAACGCTGGCGCAGGGCCATATCGGCCCCATTGGTATTACTGTTTACGCTAGCCCCATGGCTCACAATCAATCAAGCCCCCCTTTTACACATGGACTTAGAGACACGCCAACTTCATTTACTGGGCATGACGTTTTGGCCAGATGATCTTCTGATCTTACTCTGGTTAGCCATGGCGAGCGCCTTTGCCTTATTCGCGGTTGCGACGTTTGCTGGTCGACTTTGGTGTGGGTTCGCTTGCCCGCAAACCATTTGGAGCATGATGTTCATATGGGTAGAAGAAAACATTGAGGGCTCTAGGAATCAACGATTGAAAGCTAAGCAGCAGCGCGTAAAACTAGGGGCAAGAACACTCGCGAAGCACCTGATCTGGCTTGCAATCTCCTTTATCACTGGCTTTACGTTTGTGGCATTTTTCACAACCGGCGAAGGCCTTATCAACCAGCTAGCGACCTTCAATGTATCAATCGACGTGCTCTTCTGGCTCGTGTTTTTTAGTTCACTAACCTACATCAATGGTGGATGGTTAAGGGAGCAAGTTTGCCTTCACATGTGCCCATATTCACGATTTCAATCCGTCATGATGGACAACAAAAGCCTTAGAGTGACCTATGACAGTCAGCGCGGAGAACCCAGAAATAAGGCATCAAAAGGCTACTCAGCAACAGAGCCAAAAGGTGACTGCATCGACTGTACTTTATGCGTACAGGTGTGCCCCGTAGGCATCGATATTCGTCAGGGTATGCAATACGCCTGTATTGACTGTGGCGCCTGCATCGACGCCTGCGACAGCATCATGAAACAGATAGACAAACCCACTGGGCTAATCGCATTCTCAAATGGCTTACCAAGCCACTGGAAATCTCTTATCCTAAACAGACCCCGACTATATGGTTATTTAATCCTCGCGCTATTATCGGCCTTTGCATTTAGCGTGCAGGTATTACTTAAAGACACGCTGGAGGTTCATATAGAAAAAGATCGCGGCCGTTTGTTTCACTACAACAGCGACGGCGATGTGATTAATCATTATAAAATCAAGCTTCTAAATAAATTGGATGTCGCTGACGATATCTCGCTTACTCTTACACACCCGTCCCTAAAACTTTCCACGCGAATAGATACAGAATTTCATCTACCACCAAGAAAAGATTTCACGCGCACCATTCAGCTTACCTGCCACGCGCCTTGCTCGATTTCAGGTAAAACAGATATCCAATTTCAATTCACATCAGCCAATCAGGCTGAATTAACAAAGCACTCAACCTTCTTTTCACCCTAATCTGAAAAATAAAAAAAGGTGGCTGCCTAAGCAACCACCTTTGCGACTCTTTAGATGAAACTGAACGATGTGTTATTTGTCTGGGTTGTTTCCCCAAAGGACGCTTGAAATCGTGTTTTGACCACGAATACTCGGGTGGAAGCAATCCCCACCATCAATGTCGTTTTTACCGAACGTAGTGGTACCCGCCGACACAACTCCCTCACCTTGATAGTCAGCCACCACCTCAATAGCGTTCACATTCTTACCATTGACGTTACTGTTATAGGCGAGCGCTTCCTCCGCGAGAATTTCGTTGTACCGCTTTTGACGCATAGCAATATTGGCCCGGCGCACATCGATAGACTCACCAGCCATACTGTCACCACTGGTGGCCACCGAGCAAATATCAAACGTCTTCCAGATGCTCTTGCAGTTCACCGTCCAACTGCCCTTTTGTTTCGCCAGTCCAGCTGGGCGTAGGTCTTGGATTCTAGGCACGCTCCCTAAAAACACCGTGCTGCCGGTTGGGAGTCCTTCCATGAGAATATCCAAACCCGCCCTAACGCTGTTGCGCCATTGATCGTCTGAATACAAGGGATTACTGCAATTGCCTTCTACCGTGCAACCTCGATTGCAAATATCATTGCCACCCAGCAAGACCTCAACATGATCCGGCACGGGCGCTTGTGCCACGATTTTTGATGCCTGTGTAGCGAAGTTATTGCTGCCACCACGCATTTCAGAACCGGACTTTGCCGCTGATTTATTCGCCACCACACTGGCATCTAAGACCTTGTAGCGGTCATGCACACTGGTGACATCACTGTCCCAGCCATCAAACCACGAGTGTTTAGGCTGATCGCCACCCAAGAGGCAAAACAGATCCCAGAGCCAGATGTTCCCCTTGCAATCGGCGCCAAAGCCCATGGTGATACTGTCACCGGCGGCCGTCGCCTTATTTGGAAGGTCTGCGCTGGCGGTGCCCACCAGCGATAGAGTGAAAAGAATGAGAATGAGCTTACGCATAGGTTTTCCTTTTTTTTGTCTTTAGCGAGTCGCTCCCTCAGGCTAGCCAGCGAATGGGCGGGGGACTTGGGTGAAAATCGACTATTTTTAGCCTTAATTGGTCAAGTTAGTGATCACTGACGTCATTAGCCCTTTCCATCTGATTTAATGCGCCAAAATGGCGCCCGAGCCCATTATCTGGGCTAATTTAAGCTGATGACCGGTTAACTGATCACCCTATAACCACTATTTATTTAATGAATAACGAGTATAAGTGAGATTAGCTTCATTTATGGCCAAAAGGGTCTAGGCTTATCTTAATTTATAGGGCCATCTAACCTATAATTCGGGCGCGAATTTATAGGCTTGGCTGAGTGACCTTGGCCGCCTCCTGATGACGGAAAGTCACAGGTTAACTTGATGAGGAAGAGATCTCGTATGAGCTTGTATTCAGAATATTTAGCAGAAATTGAGGTTCGTAAAAACGACCTTGGTTTACACCCAAAACCAATTGATAGCGCAGAGCTACTATCTGAGATCATTGCTCAGATCAAAGACACCGCGAACGAACACCGCGCTGACTCTTTAAACTTCTTCATCTACAACACCCTACCAGGTACAACCCCTGCGGCTGGTGTTAAAGCTGAATTCTTAAAAGCCATCGTTTTAGGCCAAGAGAAAGTAGAAGAAATCACTCCTGAATTTGCTCTTGAGCAACTATCTCACATGAAAGGCGGCCCTTCTGTTCGCGTTCTTCTTGATATCGCTCTATCTGACGACGCTCAAGCCAAAGCCGCTGGTGAAGTCCTTAAGTCTCAAGTATTCCTATACGATGCTGACACTACTCGTCTTGCTGATGCTTTCAAAGCGGGCAACGCCATCGCTAAAGACATTCTAGAAAGCTACGCGAAGGCTGAGTTCTTCACTAAGCTTGACGACATCCCAGAGAAAATCGACGTTGTTACTTACATCGCGGCAGAAGGCGACATCTCTACCGACCTTCTTTCTCCTGGTAACCAATCTCACTCACGTGCTGACCGCGAACTACACGGCCAGTGCATGATCACCCCAGAAGCTCAGCAAGAAATCGTTGAACTAGGTAAAAAGCACCCTAACGCTAAAGTGATGCTGATCGCTGAGAAAGGCACCATGGGTGTAGGTTCTTCACGTATGTCTGGTGTGAACAACGTTGCACTATGGGCGGGTGAAAAAACTTCTCCATACATCCCATTCGTTAACAACCGTCCAGTTGTTGCGGGTACTAACGGTATCGCGCCTATCTTCCTAACCACAGTGGGTGTAACCGGTGGTATCGGTCTTGACCTTAAAAACTGGGTACAGAAGAAAGACGAAAACGGCGAAATCGTACGTGATGCCAATGGCGACCCAGTACTAGAAGAAGCATACTCAGTTGCTACTGGTACTGTTCTAACCATCGATACTAAAGCTAAGAAGCTTTACAACGGCGACAAAGAGCTTGTAGACGTATCTTCTGCTTTCACACCACAAAAAGTGGAATTCATGAAAGCAGGCGGTTCTTACGCGGTAACCTTCGGTAAGAAAATCCAAACTTTCGCTGCTGAAACACTAGGCATCGAAGCACCTGCTGTTTATGCACCGTCTAAAGAAATCTCTATCGAAGGCCAAGGCCTGACTGCTGTTGAAAAAATCTTCAACCGCAATGCGGTAGGTGTTAAGTCTAAGACGCCTCTACACACAGGTTCTGACGTTCGCGTTAAAGTGAACATCGTAGGTTCTCAAGACACCACTGGCCCAATGACGTGCCAAGAACTTGAGTCTATGGCGGCTTCTACTATTTCTCCTGATGTTGATGGTGCTTTCCAATCTGGTTGTCACACCGCATCTGTATGGGATAACAAAGCAAAAGCCAACACGCCTAAACTAATGGCATTCATGAACGCATTCGGCGTAATCACTGCACGTGATCCGAAAGGCGTTTACCACTCAATGACGGACGTAATCCACAAAGTGCTTAACGACATCACTGTGGACGACCGTGCAATCATCATCGGTGGTGACTCTCACACCCGTATGTCAAAAGGTGTCGCCTTCGGTGCTGACTCCGGTACGGTTGCGATCGCACTGGCCACGGGTGAAGCGGCTATGCCAATCCCTGAGTCTGTAAAAGTTACCTTTAAAGGTAACATGAAGCCTCACATGGACTTCCGTGACATCGTACACGCCACTCAAGCGCAAATGCTTAAGCAATTCAACGGCGAAAACGTGTTCCAAGGTCGTGTAATCGAAGTACAAATCGGTACTCTACTGGCTGACCAAGCGTTCACCTTCACTGACTGGACGGCAGAGATGAAGGCGAAAGCGTCTATCTGTATCTCTACTGACGAAACGCTAATCAAGTCTCTAGAACTGGCTAAGTCTCGTATCCAAATCATGATCAACAAAGGTATGGAAAACGAAGCTGGCATGCTACAAGGTCTAATCGACCTAGCTGACAAGCGTATCGCTGAAGTGAAATCTGGCGAAGCCCCTGCGCTTGCTCCAGACGACAACGCTAAGTACTACGCAGAAGTGGTTGTAGACCTAGACGTGATCGACGAGCCAATGATCGCTGACCCAGACGTCAACAACGAAGACGTATCTAAGCGTTACACCCACGATGTGATCCGTCCTACTTCTTACTACGATGGTCGTAAAGTTGACCTAGGTTTCGTAGGTTCTTGTATGGTTCACAAAGGCGACATGCAAATCATCGCTGCTATGCTTCGCAACCTAGAGAAAAATGGCCCTATCACGTTCAACGCACCTCTTGTTGTTGCGCCACCAACGTACAACATCGTTGACGAGCTAAAAGCCGAAGGCGATTGGGACATTCTTTCTAAGTACGCTGGCTTCATTTTCGATGATAACAATCCTAAAGAAGCCGCTCGTACTAAGTACGAAAACCAACTTTACCTAGAGCGCCCAGGGTGTAACCTATGTATGGGTAACCAAGAGAAAGCCGAAGCCGGTGACACTGTTCTTGCTACTTCTACTCGTCTATTCCAAGGCCGTGTAGTAGAAGACAGCGCTGAGAAGAAAGGTGAATCTCTACTAGGTTCTACTCCAATGGTTGTTCTGTCTTGTATCCTAGGTCGCTTCCCGACTTTAGAAGAGTACAAAGAAGCCGTTGAAGGTATTCACCTAACTAGCTTCGCGCCACCTTCTGAAGATCTAGCGCGTCCAGCGATTCCTCTAAAAGCCGTATAGGCCAAAGATAAATAGCGTACAAGACGTACTTATGCCGCGTAGGACATGGATGTCCGAGAGCGGCGCAAGCTTTAGAGAACGCCTAAACAGAGTAAGTTTTACACCCGTTGACTGACTCTGTTTAAAGACACAAAAAAGCCCGAGCAATGAACGTTGTTTGGGCTTTTTTGTGTTTAATTAACAGTATTTAACTATATCTGAGTTACTGAATGACAAGGAAATCAAGTACTCTTACCCGAATGGCACTAAGTTAAGGGCAGTTTACTAAAAAAGTGCAAGCGTATATCACCGCCTTCATCATGTCTTAAGCCGGATTTCGCTACTATTTTTCATGGCAAAGTAGCTTAACTTAGTGCCATTCTACTCTTACCCCTTGACTCCCCTAACGACCGAGTAAATGAGCGTGTCGCTTTTTTGGCCATCGTTGTCACTCTTCTATATAATGCGCCCCAATTTAACCTGCCATCATTCAGGCTTTATCAAGGTAGCGATTACATGAAAACCCTTTTCTTCTGGATCATCCGCAACGTACTGGCCATTGTGATTCTGACCCTTAATTGGGTGTTTACACCGCGAAGTATCAAGCGTGATGGCGAAGCACAAAAACAAGTAGATGCCGCAACCCAAGATCTAACCCTGTATCAGTACAAGGCGTGTCCGTTTTGTGTAAAGGTGCGTCGTTCTATGAAGCGCGCGGCCTTAAACATCGAAACCAAAGATGCCAAGCGTTGTGAAACCAGTAAGCAAGAGTTGCTCGCCGGTGGTGGTCAGTTAAAAGTGCCTTGTTTGAAGATCACAGAAAACGGCGAAGACCGCTGGATGTATGAATCTAAAGACATCATTGCCTATCTAAATGGCCGCTTTACTAACGCCTAAATCGTGAAGAAAACCCCATGGCAAAGTATAAGAAAAACCAAAACCTAGTCTCGGAACAGTCTCAGGATACCGCCATGGCGATTGCCAAAGGTACGCAAAAACCGGGGCAAACCAAAGAGCAAACCAAGCTCATTGCGCAGGGCATCGCCAAGGGTATTGAGCAGTATAAAAAGCAGCAGAAAACCAAGGCCCGCGAAGCCGACAAAGCGCAGAAGAAGGCGGCGAAAGCAAAGCGTGACGAAATAATGGAAGAGCCAATAGAGACGACACACCACAGGTCGAATGCGTGGTTGCCGTGGTTGTTACTGGCCCTAAGTTGGTTGGGGTTTGTTGTTTACACGCTATTCACGAAATAACGCTTAGGTATCACGTCCACTTAAGCGATTCATTCACGTCAGCGAAAAAGGGCAGGCGATTCCCCACCCTTTCATCATTGCCCTATTTAGATGGGCGCAGAGCCGGGCGCTTTCTTACTTTACCCTGCCCTTGCCCCCCTTTTTTTGATGGCGTGCTCTGAGCGCTGTTGCCTTGTGATTTTCCCGATTTAGGCGATGGCTTCCCTCTATCCCCCGACTGGCCTTTGTTATTTGCGGGTTTGGATTTAGCCCCAGAGGGCTTCTTGCCCGTGCCTTTAGGGGCATTCTCGGTGCGCGTGCTCTGTCCTTTGGGTTTATTCGGTTTTTTACCTGCACTATTCGGTTTAGCACCGGATGCAGATGGTTTTTTACCGCTTCCACCCGCCTTTGCCGACACTGGATGCCCGCGCTTGGTATCGCCACTGCGCTGGCCATCTTGATGTTCCGTTTTGGGCTTTTTCGGTTTCTTGGGCTTTTTCGGTTTAAATGGTCGTGTATCTAACACCGATTCTGGCAGGCTGTTGAGGGGTTCAAACCCCACCACATATTCACGGTCTAATACGCGGCCAATGAGTCGTTCGATGGCTTGCAGCTCTTTGTATTCATCATGGGCCACCAACGAAACGGCCTGCCCCGTCGCCCCTGCTCGGCCTGTACGACCGATGCGGTGCACATAATCTTCTGCGACTTTGGGTAAATCAAAATTCACCACCTGTGGCAACTGATCAATGTCGATGCCCCGTGCCGCTATATCGGTGGCCACCAGCACGCGAACCTCGCCCGCTTTAAAATCGGCTAGTGCTCGGGTTCTTGCCCCTTGGCTTTTATTGCCGTGAATGGCCGCGGCTGAAATGTTTTCCGATTCCAACAGTCGTGTGAGCTTATTTGCACCGTGCTTGGTTTTTGAAAACACCAATACCTGCTGCCAATCGTTGTCCTCGATGAGCTGACACAACAGCTCCGGTTTATCGCGTTTCTCGACCGGGTAGATCCATTGCTTAACGGTTTTGGCGGTGCTATTGGCAGGGCTCACGGAAATTTCCGTGGGGTTCTTCACCACCTGCTTGGCTAACTCTTTAATTTGAGGCGAGAAGGTAGCCGAAAATAGCAGCGTCTGACGGTCACTCGGCAGCAGCGCCATGATTTTTTTGAGATCGTGAATGAACCCCATATCCAGCATGCGGTCGGCTTCATCCAATACCAATACCTCAAGGCTTTTAAACTTCACAGCGTTTTGCTGATACAAATCCAGCAATCGACCAGGGGTGGCCACCAACACATCACACCCCCCTCTTAAACGCATCATCTGTGGGTTGATCTTCACACCACCGTAGACCACGGTGCTGTTCAGTGGCAAAAACTCGCTATAGGTGGCCACGTTGTCGGCCACTTGTTGGGCCAGCTCTCGGGTCGGTGTAAGAATCAGTGCTCGCACTTGATTGCCTTTGGCTTTTGATCCACCCAGCAAACGCTGCAAGATTGGCAGAGTAAAACCCGCAGTTTTTCCGGTTCCCGTTTGGGCCGCAGCCATCACATCCTTGCCCTTAAGTACCGCTGGAATGGCTTGCACTTGAATCGGGCTTGGGGCGTCATAGCCTTTTTGACTCAACGCTTGGAGGATGCGCGGATCTAAATCCAGATCGGAAAAACTCATAGAATGCTCATGGCCGCAAAATAAAGGGAGCGAAGCTTAACGAAAGCCACGCCTTTGAGCCACCCCAAAGAGGGCTATCCATAAAATATAGCTGCAAGTGCGCGCTTTACCCCATAGCAAATGCAGTTAATGGTGCTTCTCAGATCAATGAGCGGCCACGAGCACTGACTTGAGCCAGCGAATAGCAGGATCATGCTCGTATAAAGGGTGGGATATGATGCCCATCTCCAAAGCAGGTATCCCCTTGGGCGGGGTCACCACTTTAACCGGCAGCATATCGCTAAATTGCTTTGCCATTTCTTCAGGCAGCGTCATGATGGCATCCGTGCGGGCTACGATGGAAGCCGCCGCAATGTAGTCCATGGTCCTTGCAATGTGCTGCCGCGTTTGCCCTTGCTCAAGGAGCCATTCGTCCACCGTACTGCTGCTATCTATGGTGAGGTCACTGAACACCACATGCTTCAAGCGCAGATACGCCCCCATGGATAACGTCTGCTTTACTGTCTTATGATTCGTAGCCGCCAAACACACCAACTTTTGCTGCTGCCAGCGAGTCAGAGTGAGGCCATTGGGTATAGGGTGACGCGTATCCATACCCACCACCATGTCGACTAAACCCCGCTCTAGCCTTTCCATTGAGGCGTACTCACCAATCATCTCCACCTCAATGGTGATACCGGGAGCCACGGATTGCAGGTATTCGAGCAGTTTCGGCAAAGTCACCGCTTCGAAAAAATCGGTACATGCCAAGCGAAATAGACGCTGGCTTTTCGCTGGGTCAAACGGCTCGGGAGGCGTTAAATAACGCTCTACCGTTAATAAGGTTTCCCGTACTTGCGGTAAAAGCGCCAAGGCTCGGTCTGTTGGTTTTAACCCCTGTGTGGTTCTCACCAATAATGGGTCATTTAGGTGCTCTCTCAACCGATTCAACGCGTGACTCATGGCTGATTGACTGAGAAACACTTTTTCGGCCGCTCGGCTCACATGGGCCTCACTGATCAGCGCCTCAAATTGAATCAGCAGATTCAAATCAAAATGACGTAACACAACGGGCTTCCCCCACACCTAAATTAATCTAATTAATACTTTTATTAAAATAATGCATTTCACTAATTATTGCGAGTAAGACAGGATGAGCAGCGAACATGAAACACTAGGTACTACACAACATGTCACAAGCAATCAAAACAGCCGATGCGGACATGCCAATTTATGGCCCCATGGGAATGACCTTTATGGAATTCCCCTACGAGAACAACCTAACAGCAAGCCAAGCCGACGTCGTCGTATCGGGTGTGCCCTTTGATATGGCCACTTCCGGTCGTTCCGGTGCTCGCATGGGTCCTGCAGGCATTCGCACTGCTTCGGCCAACCTAGTGTGGGAGGGTGCGCGCTATCCATGGGATTTCGCCTTAGATGACCACCTAAACGTTAGCGATTGTGGAAACGTCGCGTTTAAGCATGGCGAGCCACAAACACTGGTGGACAACCTAGAGGCCCACATCGGCAATATTTTAAACGCCGGTAAGTCACCTTTAACATTTGGTGGTGACCACTTCATTACCCTGCCTATTCTGCGTGCCATCGCAAAACAACACGGTCCTGTGGCCCTCGTACATTTTGATGCACACACAGATACCTACTCAGGCGGCAGCAAGTACGACCACGGCACTTTTCTTTACCATGCCATGCAAGAGGGTTTAGTCGACACTGAACACTCGATTCAGGTAGGCATTCGTACTGTGTACACGAAGAAAGATTATCCACTTGAAGTACTTGATGCCGCATGGGTTGCTGACCATGGACCTAAAGGCACACTGGAGCGCATTCGTGAAAGAGTTGGAGATAAAAAGGTGTATCTCACCTTTGATATCGACAGCATCGACCCCTCGTTTGCCCCCGGTACAGGCACCCCTGTCACAGCCGGTATTACAACGGATTGTGCGTTAAAAATCATTCGTGGCTTAGAAGGCAAAAAGCTCATAGGTATGGACCTAGTGGAAGTGGCACCAGCCTATGACCATGCAGATGTCACTTCACTGGCGGCTGCTACGCTTAGCCTTGAATATTTATACGTTCTCGCTAGCAATAAACAAAATAACATCACCAGTATGTAAACAGTTTTATCAACCTCAACGTCTGCTGCTTCCGACATCTAATAAAAATAATAATATGAATCCAGCCCCAGTTGGTTCGGCAGACGAACAATGGAGACACCAATGAAAACCCCACAATACTTACGTAGGATGGGCCTGCTGGCCTTAACCACTGGCAGCTTAATCAGCAGCACTTCGTTCGCCAGTGACACGCAAAAAACCCTAAAGCTATACAACTGGATCGACTACATCGCACCCGATACCTTGCAAAAGTTTGAGTCTGAAACCGGTATTAAGGTCGTCAGTGACTACTTTGATACGAACGAAATGTTAGAAGCCAAACTACTCACCGGGCGCTCAGGGTATGACATTGTCGTTCCGTCTTTTACGTTTATGAGTCGACAAATTAAGGCCGGTGTATTTCAGCCACTGGATAAATCAAAGCTATCCAACCTGCCCAAGCTAGACCAAAAGCTAATGCAAGACTTGTCTCACTTAGACAAAGACAATCAACACGGTGTTCCCTATCTTTGGGGAACAACAGGTATTGGATACAATGTACAAAAGGTGCGCGAAGTGCTTGGCGAAGATGCCCCAGTAAACAGTTGGGAGCTTGTGTTTAATCCAAAATATATGGAAAAGCTGGCTTCGTGCGGCGTGAGTATTTTAGACACGCCAGATGAAATTTTTCCGTTGGCGCTGCATTACCTAGGAAAAGACCCATACCCAGAAACGGCATCCGAATACAAAATGAATAGTGAGGCTGCCAAACTTTTACAGTCGATTCGACCTTATGTGCAATCGTTCAACTCGGCACAGTACATCACTGACTTAGCAGACGGCAATTTGTGTGTTGCTGTCGGCTACTCGGGCGATATTATGCAGGCTCAATTCAGAGCAGAAGAAGCCAATAAAGGGGTAAGCATTGCCTATTCAATCCCAAATGAAGGAACCAGCATTTGGTTTGACATGCTCGCCATTCCAAAAGACTCGCAAAACAGTGAAGCCGCTCACCAGTTCATTAATTTTGTGATGCGTCCGGATATCATGGCTGACATCACCAATTATGTTGCCTACCCCAATGCAAACACAGAGGCCTTTGCACTTATCGATCCAGAAATCAGTGGCAACCCTTCTATTTACCCAACCCCAGAGGTAAAACAAAGGCTCTTTACGCAAGAGCTTAGGAAGGAAAAGTTCAATCGTTTACTCACTCGATTTTGGACCAAACTCAAGACCAATCAACCAGTCGCAGCGAAGTAAACGCGACAAAGTAATCGATATTAAGCCAGCACACTCTGTTGCTGGCTTATTTCACTCAAGCGGACCTTTAAGTCTTTCAGATTGACGGGTTTACTCAGAAAGTCATTCATACCCGACGCAATGGCTTTCTCACTAAATTCCGCTTTCGTATGAGCACTCAGAGCAAAAATCTTAGACTGACCTCTTTCTAGGTCGGTTGACTCTATTTCGCGAATCTTTTGGGTGGTCTCAAAACCATCCATTTTCGGCATTTCTATATCCATCAAGATCACGTCGAAATGACGATGTTTATAGGCTTCGATCGCCTCTGCTCCCGAGCCGACCACTTTGTATCTCACACCAATGTGTTTGAGAATCTTGCCTATGATCATTTGATTCGTGCCATCATCATCCACTGCTAAGACATCAAGGAAAAGGGATTGCTTATCATGGGTATTGGGGGATGCTTCCTCTGCCTCCCTGTCCTCTGCGATATTTTGAAACGACGAGCGCAACAATGGTGAGGGGATCGTTCGCTCCCCTACCGCACTTTGAAGAATCAGCGCTCCTGGTTTATCTACCAAGGTTCCGGCACAGTCAGACGGGGTTGAAAACCTGGCCACGGCGAGTTGTTGTTCCCGATCCAGTGTGAGAGCAAAACGATAGGGATGGCGCTTAGTGATCTCTACACAGTTCGATTGACAGGGAATCGTAGCAATAAACTCAGTCCCCTTTCTAAAGGTGCTATCTACCGTGATCTCTCCCCCTAGTAGCTGGCAGATTTTCCTGCTGATCACGAGACCGAGCCCAGTCCCACCATACTCCCGTGAGGTAGAGTCATCCGCCTGACTGAAAGGCGAGAACAACTTACTGAGCTGTTCGTCCGTCATACCGATCCCAGAATCTTCCACTTTTAATTCTATCTGGTGACTCTGCACCTCAACATGCAGCCATACATACCCGTTATGGGTAAACTTCATCGCATTAGAGACTAAATTTATTGCAACTTGCTTGAACAATAATGGGTCCGATTCAATACGCGTTGAAATATCGACATTGGATGTTATCCAAAACCGCAAGCGCTTTTGCTGCATTTGCAATACAAACAATTTCTCTAGGCTCTCAAATAAAGGTGATAGGGTAAACCAGTCCACTTTGGGTGAAATTTTCCCCGCCTCTAACTTCGAGTACTCCAACACGTTATCTAATATCGATACCAGAGTTGTACCTGAATGCTCGATGATATCTAGGTATCCTCTCAGCTCCGCTTTAATTCCCTCTTTACGGAGTAATTGTGCCGAGCCTAGGATGGCATTCATCGGTGTTTTAATCTCATGGCTGATAGTGGCGATAAAAGCGTCCTTAAGGCGGTTACTTTTTGCCAAGCTTTCATTGGAAAGCGTCAAGTAATCTTTGGCCTGAACTTCTAGTTTTAATGCTGCACTTCGTAGCATCTTTATTCGGTCCGCCAATGCCAGTGATAACAATACGACCTCAATAGCAGACCCTATTTGAATCGCTTGCGTCCCCGCGAACTCCAATGGTAAATAGCCAATAATGCCGAGCATAGAAATACTGCCAGACACCAAAAAAATCGACCACGCCACCAGCAAGATTTTAGCGGTGCGATCACCTTTTAACGCGAGTAAAATAATGGCGACCAAAGTCAGATTAAAAAAGATGGAGGTCACTACTAAAGAAGCATCAATGGCGAGATCGTAGTCCGCAAACAATATAAGCGGCACTGTCACCAACATGCTGTAACTCACAAATCTCAAGGTTTTATCAAAACGCGGCAGTGTCTCTCGAGTATTGAGCAAATGACGAACGAACAACAAACCACACAATAGTGATAAAACACCAAACAGCGGAATACTGACATTGCTCCACCAAGGGGAGTTAGGCCATAGCCATTGATGAGAAAACCCTTGCAGCCCCAACTGAAAGAGCCCCATTAAGGAAATAAAGGCAACATAAAAAAGGTAGTTTCGATCACGGGTGCTGAAGTAAATGAGCAGGTTATAGATAATCATCACCAACATAGCACCGAAGTATCCAATGTGTGGTATTAGGCTCTCTGCATAGTGGGTATGAAACGCTTCAGACGGCCAAATCACCAGAGGCACTTGCACACTGTCTTGTGTTTCAACTTTCAAAAAGTAGACTTGAGGCCCCTCAAGTGTGGGCAACGGAAATACGAAATGACGCAGCTCAAGCGGACGCTGCTCAAACGGCAAACGATCTCCGGTGGTGAGATGAGAATATCCCCCTTCTCCGTCTGGCATATAAAGCGTAACGAAATCTAATAAGCCGAATGGCAGCTCTAATAGCCATTGGCGGGATTGGGTTGGACTCAGATTCAACTCGAAGCGAAACCAATAACTAGAGCGATCATAGCCATCACTAAAGGCCCGATTGATCGGCGCGTTAAAAGCTGAAATGGGCCATTCTTTGACATCATCAAAGCTGAACTGGTTGCCTTCATCCTTGAACCAAAGCGCCTTTGACTGAAGCGACATACCATCACTGTAAGCACTTTCATCAAATGCATAACAAGAGCCAGTGACAATGAGCCCCAATAACCCTAATAAACAATAACGATAAGCCTTGGCAATGAGCGAGCCGTTAGAATCCATTCCGAACTCCTGTATAAAAATCGGGCGAATGATAGTTCGATTCAGCCAAAATGACCATGGCTTAAACTGACAAACTCAACCGTATTTGGGCCAATCTAACCCAATGCACCCGTTACCAGCAAAAATCCAATCTGTTCTGTGTTTCGTATACAACGTCGATAAGGGTACATCCGAACCAATACTGTCGTACCAAAGACTTTACCTACTCGTCAAAATGTCATAATTTTATGCCATCGTGCAGATGGATATTTGGACTTTGACAAGGATGCAATCGATTATGAATAAGCACATCGAAACTCTGGTGGGCATCATTAGTATGCTCGCTCTCATTGCACACACCACGCTTCTGGGTATCTTTTTGTACGCTGGCATTTTGATAAAACTGATCATGCCAACGAACTCAATGAAACAATGGATAAACCCCTATATCGAGTTCATTTCCAGCATGTGGATGGAGGGCATCCTATGGTGGATTAACTGGGTCTATCAACCCAAGTGGCATGTCGATGGCTTAGAAAGGGTCGACCCTAATGACTGGTACCTGCTCACAGCAAACCACCAAAGCTGGGTGGATATATTCGTTCTCTATCAGCTGTATCATAAAAAAGCGCCTTTTCTTAAGTTTTTCATAAAGAATGAACTCAAGTACGTGCCGATCGTTGGCCAAGCGTGGTGGGCTTTGGACTTTCCTTTTATGAAACGCTACTCCAAAGAATTTTTGCAAAAGCACCCAGAAAAGGCCGGTGAAGATATCAAAGAAACACAAGAAGCCTGCCAAAAATTCTCAATGGTGCCCACTAGCGTTATGAACTTTCTTGAAGGGACACGCTACGAAGACCATAAGCATCGACAACAGAACTCACCATTCCGCTATCTGCTAAAACCGAAGACCGGGGGCATCGCGTTTACCATACAGGCCCTAGGAGATAAATTTTCTGCCCTTACCAATGTCACCATTGTTTACCCTGACCACGTACCTACCTTTTGGGACATGATGTGTGGGCGCTTTCGCAATATACTGATTCATGTTCAAGAAGATCCCATTCCGTCCCACTTCGCGCAGGGCGACTATCAAAATGACCCAGAGATTAGGCAGGAAATACAGCAATGGGTCACCAAGTTATGGGAATCTAAAGACCAAAGAATACACACCATGCAAGTGGAGTACTTCAGAAAACTGCAGGCGCAACACTCAAGCGAAATATCTTAAAAAAATAAACGCTTGACCCTCCCCCTTCTATTTGTATACATTTGTATACAAATAGAAGGGATGCACAATGCTGAATAAAAATCACTCAATTAGCGTAAGATTATCCTCTGATGATTACGACTTTTTGATGGCCATAGATCAAAACGGTGCCGTGACGCAAAGCGAAAAGGTGCGAGAGTTGATTACCATGGCCAAAGCGTCCTCTCAGCCAACCAGCTTCCTTCAAAATTATGTTCAATCTCAAGCGGCTATGGCGGAACTGAAAGGCAACTACATTGAAGCTTCCGACACTCGCGTCCCCTCTGTCGAGATCATCTTAGATTGCATAGCTGAAGCCATGGCACACATCGAGAGCACCGCAATGGATCACCACGTGGGGACTCAGCTTGAAGCCAAACTCATGCCGATAGTATTGAAATGTGCTCTCGAAGTATCAGCACTCACTCCCGCTAACCTAGAAACGAAACAACAACTAAAAAAACACGTCATAAACTTAGTAGATAAGGATTAACCGATGCCAGAAGGATTATTAAGCCGAATTGGTCGACTCGTATCAGGCTCTGCCAATGCGCTGGTAGAAAGCCTAGAAAATGCAGCCCCCGAAATGGTTTTAGGCGAATCAATCAGAGAGATTGATGCCGCTATTAAAGATGTCAAAGAGCAGCTTGGAAAAGCCGAAGCCGCAAAATACTTGGCATCTAAGTCTTTAAACACAGAAAACGTCAAACACAACACGTTAGCAGACCAAATCAATGATGCCCTGGCTGCCAACCGAGATGATTTAGCTGAGGCTGCCATTGCCAAGCAAATGGATATCGAGGCCATGATCCCAGTGATCGAAAAGGCCGTTATCGACGCCGATACAGATATCAAAGAATTAGCCTCATTCGTATCCGCGCTCGAGGCGAAAAAACGTGAAATGCAAGAGGCACTGAACGATTTTATTCAAGCACAAAAACACGCAAGTGCGACAGAAGCACATGCTGCTCCTGATGATGTCAACAATCGCGTCGACCATGCCGAAAGCGTGTTTAACCGTATCATGGCCAATCAAGGCGTACCGGCTAATCAGTCCAACGCTGATGAGAAAAAGCTAGCAGAGTTAAATGAGCTTTCTAGACAAAATCGAATTAAAGAGCGCCTTGCCAAGGCTAAAACAAGCCTGAGTGACGCATGAACTTTTTTTTATTAGACGGAAACCTGCCGTTTACCACCTCTCTAACCCTGATGCTCATGATTGCCATCCTAGAGGGTGTTATGTTGGTAATAGGGTTTGGTCTATCGAACATCCTAGATAGTTTATTACCTGACTTAGACATTGATGCTGACTTAGATGCCGCCGACCTTGGCGTTCTAAGTCGGTTTCTAGCTTGGTTACGTATTGGGGAAGTCCCGGCACTCATGGTGCTTATCCTGTTTTTAACTTTCTTTGGATTGATCGGAATTTCATCCCAGTTAGCCATTCATAACATGATTGGTGAGATACTGCCCTGGTATATTGCTATCGCCCCCGTATTCGTATTGACGCTTCCAGTTGTTCGAGTTACGGCCGGCTGGCTTAGAGTATTTGCGGTTCGCGATGAAACCGATGCGATAAAAACCGAAGACTTTCTAGGAAAACTCGCCATCATAACCATTGGCACCGCAACAAAAGGGTCTCCTGCAGAAGCCAAATTTAGTGACCGCCATGGCACAACCCATTACATTATGATCCAACCCGATGACGATTCTGTTTTTCAACAAGGAGACAAGATACTCATCACTGAAAAACTCGGTGCCGTATACAACGGCATCAAAAACCCCAACACACTATTGAACTAAGGAGTACAAGTTCAACTTGTAAACACTATGGATAATTTATCAGCCATTCTATCTCTCGCATTTTTTGCACTCATAGGCTTACTGTTAGTCGGTATCATTTTCGCTACCCTATACACTCGGGCCTCTAAAGAGCGTTCTTTTGTTCGTACCGGTATGGGCGGACAAAAAGTGATCATGAACGGTGGTGCAATTGTACTGCCTGTTTTACATGAAGTGATTCCCGTTAACATGAACACTTTGCGCCTCGCTGTTTCAAGAAAAGAATCTCAGGCACTCATCACTAAAGACAGAATGCGTGTCGATGTGCTAGCTGAGTTCTATCTGCGCGTTAAGCCCGATGCGGACGCGATCGCAAATGCAGCACAAACTTTGGGTACACGCACACTGGACCCAGAAGCACTTAAAGACATGATTGAAGGTAAGTTCGTCGACGCCCTTCGCTCTGTAGCCGCAGAGATGGAGATGGCCGAACTTCACGAACAACGAAGCCAGTTTGTACAAAAAGTACAGCAGGTAGTAAGTGAAGACTTGCTTAAAAATGGTCTCGAACTTGAGTCTGTGTCACTAACGGGATTAGACCAAACCCATAGAGAATTCTTCTCGCAAGATAACGTGTTTGATGCCGAAGGTCTTGCACGCATGACACGCTCAATCGAAGCCAGACGTAAAGAAGTCAACGATGTAGAGCAAGAGACGCGAGTTCAAATCGAGCAAAAGAATTTAGAAGCTGAGCGTCAACGCCTTGAAATTGAGCGTGAAACTCGTTACGCCAAAATGGAACAAGAACGAGAAATCGCCACTCGTGAAGCAGAGCAGCAATCTAAAATTTCTAAAGAAAAAGCGGATAAACAGCGTGCCGCCCTGCAAGCCGAAATCGAAGCACAAAAAGCCGTTGACCAATCTAGAATTGCAGCGGAACAAGCCACTAAACTGCTTGAAATTGAACGTGAACGCACGTTGAAAGAGCAAGAAATTCAACGCGCGCGCGTTCTTGAGCAACAAGACATCGAAAAACAAAAAGCCATCGAAATTGCTGAGCAAGACAGAGCGATTGCGGTTGCCGAGAAATCTAAAGAGCAATCGTTGGCCGATAAGCTGGCGAATGAAGCCCGTGCCGAGGCTGCTAAAGCAGAACAGCAGGTGGTCACCGCGACACAAGTTGAGATTGCCGAGCGTGACAAAGCAATTGAACTAATCGAGGCTCAGAAAGAAGCCGAACGCCAAGCAACCTCTGTTAAAGTCGCGGCTGAGGCGGAAAAATTTGCGGCAGAAGACAAGGCTGAAGCCTTACGCTTGCAAGCCACTGCTGAAGCCGATGCTATTCGTATCAAGGTTGAAGCAGACCGTGAAAAATACATGGTCGATGCGGAAGGCCAAAAACTCATGAACGAAGCCTTAAACAGCCTAAGCGATGCTCAAATTGCACTCAAGCGCGTTCTTAGTCTACACGGTGCCCTGCCTAGCATCATTCGCGAGAGCGTTAAACCGCTTGAAAATATCGAAGGCATGAAAATTGTTTCAATCGATGGGCTAAATGGACTGGGTGAAAAATCGTCGGGAGGAATTTTGGAAGGCAATGCAGAAGCCGCCAGCCAAAGTCTACCGGAAGCCCTCGTCAATAGCGCCCTAAAGCATCGAGCGATGGCCCCCTTAGTTGATTCACTTCTCAAAGAAGCCGGTGTTAATGAGTTAACCAAAGAGCTTACCGAAGCCTAGTTCTGACCCATTAAGCTAAATACTGGCGTAATACCTTAGCAAGCTTAACCCTATCAATCGGCTTGCTAAGGTAATCATTCATGCCAACCTCAATGCACTTTTCGCGGTCCCCCTTCATGGCATTGGCTGTCAACGCGATGATTGGCGTTTGTGAATGAATTCGACCCGCAACCCCTTCCCTTATCTTTCGAGTCGCCTGATAGCCATCCATCTCTGGCATTTGGCAATCCATTAAAACAACATCATAGGGCTGAGAGCAATTTGAAAGCTTCTCTAATGCGTAGCGCCCGTTGTCAGCTACATCTACGGTTAAGCTAAGTTCGCTAAGCAGCTCTTTCGCCACCTCTTGATTAATAAAGTTGTCTTCCACAAGTAACACCGAATAGTCTTGTTCAAATGGGGCACATTGATCATCCCCCTCTGTCTCAAAGTTTGTTTCGGTAATATGTTCGGGTAATTGAAACTGAAGCGTAAATGTAAATTCACTGCCTTTCCCTAATTCGCTTGCAACAGTCAATTGCCCGCCCATTAGCTGACATAATTTATTAACGATGGCTAGCCCCAACCCAGTCCCCCCAAACTTTCGAGTGGTTGAACTATCGGCTTGTGTAAACGCATCAAACAGTCCATTGAGTTTTTCAGCCTCTATGCCGATGCCCGTATCCGTTACTCTACCCACGAAGTGAATGTGGCCTTCACTTTGACTACTTTCAACCGTCACCACCACTTGACCTGTGTCAGTGAACTTTATCGCATTACCAATCAGATTGATTAATATCTGCCGTAATCGCCCTGGGTCACCATTGACTTGAGGCAGGGCGAGCTGACTGGAGTCTGATCTTAGTACTAGCTCTTTGCCCTCACAGTGTGCACTCATGAAATTCATCACATCTTGCAAGAGTTCACCCACATGAAAGTCGATACTCTCAATATGCAATTTTCCTGCATCGACCTTGGAAAAATCCAATATGTCGTTAATCAACAATAACAACGAGTCTGCGCTGTTCTTTGCCAAACTGGCGTATCGTAATTGATGTTCGTCTAATGGACTCTTGATCAGGCTATTGAGCATGCCCAATACGCCGTTCATGGGTGTTCGAATTTCATGGCTCATGTTGGCCAGGAACTCACTTTTTAGGCGAGCGGCGGATACGGCTTCTTCTTTAGCAGATTTTAGTGCTTGCCGATTTCTTACTTGTTCATCAATGTCCTGAAACGAACCAAATAGCCGTATGCATTCACCGTCGACAAACTCACCCTGCCCCAATGCCCTCACCCACAATTCTTTTCCGTGTGCATTCACGATTTCCAATTCTTCCGTCCAAGGGGTGCCTTGATCAACACACCGAGCGACCAATTCAGAAATGCGATCTCGACTCTCACCTTCTTTATAAAAGCCAATGGCTTCTTCCACACTGGGCAGGTAGTCTTCGGTCACGCCATGAATGCGCTTGGTCATGTCAGACCAGTACAACTGATTGGTTTTTAGATTAAGTTCCCATACCCCGATACGGGCTTGTTCGCTCATGGATTCCAACAAAGATTTTTGGTGCTTTAACGCCTGATCGCGCTGTTGCAGCGACAACTCATTACCGATCCATTGGCCGAGTAATTTCATTAAGTCAAAGTCGTGAATCGTAAAGGCGTTCAATTGAGGTTGAGCGGAAGAAAAATTCAAGGTGCCAAATAGTTGATCGTCTACGTGTATTGGAATACCGATATAGCTTTCCAATTGAAACTGTTGGTAACACGGGTGCGACGCGATGTCACTGGTCGCTGCATGGTGATAGGCAATGGGGCCAGAGGCCGCTATGGTCTTTGTGCAATAAGTTCGGTCAAATTCAAATTCGTCCCCTACTTTTATCTCATTATTAGGGCACGTCACATACCGTACATAATAGGTATTGGATGGGAGGTGAATTTCACTGACGATGGCGAAGGGCAGCATGAAGGTGTCTCGGCCCAGCTCCAGTATCTGTTGTATTTTTTCACCAAAGCTGACGCTATTATCGGACGTTATCCCATGGAGCTTACGCAAGGTTTCTATGGTACGCACTTCTTGCGTATGGTCTCTAAAGAAGACGAAAAACCCTTTCACGTCACCATCGCATTCATCTGGAATGTAGGTCGCGTCCACCACCATTTTGCCCCGATCGGGTATCACCAGTTCGGTCGAAAATTCCGTACGTTGCCCAGAAAGTACCTTGTCCCAGTACGGGGTGAGGCGCTCGATGATGGCATCAGGCAGTGCATCCTTAACCGACACGCCTTCAAACACGCCCTCAGGGCGACCGTGCCAAGCGTAATACTGTGGGCTGACCTTCCGATATACCAGGTTCGAATCCACATAGGCCCACCTTAGCTCCAAGGCATCCGCCACTTGTAATAACAGTTGATCAATCTGTCTATAGGCCATAGTTCACGCGGTCAGTACTCTCAATGATTTAAGTATAGACTTCAAATACCGTAGAACCGGCTGAGGGGGAAATTAGGCCAATATGAGCACCACTTTGCCCCGGTTTTGCCCTTGGCGCAGACATTCAATCGCGCTAGGGGCATCATCGAATGCAAACTCATGGCCCACGTGGGGTGGGGCAATGTCGTAACCCTGCATGTGACCGATTAGCTCAGTCAGATAGGGGACCTGCTCCCATAGCCAAATGAGGTTAAACGCCATGACCGAGCGATTATCGCTGATCATCTCCATCACGTCGTATTTTGGCCGATGCAAATACTTCCATAGAGCACGGAGATAGTTCGGGCGACGCTTACCCGGTGTGAACTCTGCTGCACCAAACACAACCAAACGCCCCATCGGCGCCAGTCTATTAAAACTGGCCGTCTGCACTTCGCCGCCCACACCATCCAACACTAGGTCAAATACATGATCATACTGGGCTAAAGTGGCAGAAAATGGCTTGGTGCGCAGTAAGACGTGTTCAAACCCAAGCCCTTGCAAAAAGTCTTGTTTGCCTTGGCTGGAAACCGTACCAACGGGTATAGCCCCCATGGCGCTGACCAGCTTCATGGCTTGGAGTCCAACCCCGCCCGCCGCACTGTGAATCAACACCCGATGCCCAGGCTTAATGGCTCCCAGCTCGGTAAGTGCGTAATAGGCCGTTAGCGTTTGCACCAAGTAAGCCGCACCGGTTTGAAAGTCCCATTCCGATGGCAAAGGCGTCAGGTAATGGGACTCGCTGTCAATGATGGATGCATAGCCGCCGAAACGGGTTACCCCCATCACGCGGTCGCCGGGTTTAAAGTCAGGGTGATGGGATGCCAGCACCTCACCACTGAATTCCAAGCCCGGTATAAAGGCACCATTGGGAGTAGCGCTGTACAAGCCGGTGAGAGCAAAAATATCGGCAAAATTGAGCCCCACCGCTTTCACTTGAATGCGGACATAGCCATCCGCAAGTGCGGGCATGGCCTCAGTTGTCATCGTAAGGTTTGCTAAATTGCCAGCCTTTGGGGTCTTCCAAACGCGTCGATGCATTGAGATTGGCTCCGCTGAATGTTTTAGCCATGGTGGCACAGCGGAGCCGATTGATGAAGGTTCAAAAGCGCGTTTAAAGAGGGATATTCCACGATTGGAAAATGTCTGTGGTGTCATCGCCACTGGCTGCATTCAAACGATCTCGTAAGAATGACCACCCATAACCTCCTCTGGCGTTAAAGTCGCGATAAAAGGTTTTCCACATCTCCCAGCCATAGCGTTCGGTAAACTCATTCAAAAAGCACAAGCCCGTCCAAGCACCGCCGAGGGCATCATTGTGTACGTTATTGGCCAAATACTCTTGCTTCTTTTGTGCACAATTACCCAAATCTCTTGGCGGAAGATTGAGTTGGTCGATGGCGTATAAGGTGAACACGTTCGGCCATGCCTCTAGTCCGCCAAACGTGGTGTAATACCAGTCACCACCTGCAAAATTAAAGTTATGGCCGAGTTCGTGAGCAAAGCCCCAATCGTTATTGCCCGGTTCAGCCGCGAGAGTAATGCGGCTACCGCCATTGGCAGCCACCAGCGCAGGGTCCATTCGTACTGGGTTACCAGCCAACATCCAGCCTGGAGCATCTTTCGTATCTGGAAACCAGCGCACCGGCTGGCCATGGTATGGTCGTTTACCACGCAGCACTTCATGCTGACGGTAAATATCGTCGATGCGTTTTACCGCGGCCTCCAATTTGGACGCGTCTTTCTGTGCGGTGGCAACGGGTAAGGTGAGAATCGTATGGTCACCGCGAATTTCAATCCATCCAGAAGACACTCGCGACCAGTCCAGTGCTGCCGCCTCGGCCGGCGAAAGCGTAGGTACCGTGTCGCCCGACGCTGAAACCGTCACGGAGAGTGCGCCTTGGGCTCTATTGCGCGCCTCATAGGTTTCACCTAGATCATTGCTGACCACGGCCCCCACATACAGGATGCCATCTTCATGGGCGGTAAAGGTGCTTTGCTCTCCCACACAGTGAATCGCAGGGTCTTTATAATACAACCCTAAACGCGCTACCAACTCACCCTCGGCACACCCTCTTGAGGTATTGCTAGCGTGACCATTGGGGCCGTACAGACTGGTATTTTTCACGGTCCAAGAACCCGATGCACGTATCGTTGCCTGCTGTCCTTGGCGCAAAAATAGACCCGTGTTTACCCAGTTTTGAGCGGCAGGAACGTTGAACGTGTGCTCGCCATAGCGACTGCCAGGCTCCACCGACACCGAGGTCCACTCACTTTCAAAGCCATTGGGGGATTCCTCTTGCTCCGGCTTGGCGCCTAGGTACCACAACTGGTTCGCACCGCCATGATGGCCCCATACGATCACCTCTTGATTAGATTGATTCACATCCAACGCAAGGCCGCCCAATAGGAATTGGTGATTCTGATATTGCCACTCCGGCGCGCTATCACAGGACACTAATTTTACAGCTTCGCCTTGGCTTTGAGCGCTCGTGCCCAAGCACAATCGCGTATCTTCAGCCCAGTGCAGTGTTTTTCCACCAAATAAGAACGCTTGATTTCGGCTTTGATCGCACGCAGCAATGCTCGCTTGTTGGCCATTCACCGTTAAACAAACATCGCCCTCTAGGCCACTCACAATGGCCTGACCTTCCACTCGGTAGGCCGAGGTATCTTCTGCCATCACATCAAACGTTTGCGTGTTACTAAAACGACACCATTCCCCTTTTTCATCACTACACACCCTCACCTTCACCGTGTACTGGCCTGCTTGTGTGATCGTGACTTTATTTATCTGTACTTGGCTGGCATTAAAGGACGCTAAGCCTGCCAAGGCTTTGTCATCAAGCCATAGCTGGTAAAAAGCACCTTTTGGCGCACTCGCTTGTACCCATTGCACGTTCACTGTTTGCGCGCCCTGATCCAGCATGGCGTTTTTAATGGCCGAAACGTAAACTGCACCTGGGGTGTCGAAGACCTGCTGGCCATCGTCGGTATTCGAGCCCCCTGTATTCGAGCCCCCTGTATTCGAGCCCCCTGTATTCGAGCCTTCTTGGTCTGAGCCGTTGTTCTGACCCCCATCCATACCTGCGTCATTTTGATCGCCTGACCCGTCGCCCTCATTAGAGCCACTGTTGGCGTCATGGGGGCTGTCCGTTTGCGTCCCACCATCCACGGGCTCGGTTGAAACGGTCTCGTCGACTGGACCACAACCAAATAAAAGCAAAGTCAGTAAAGGTAGTGTGAGTAAGCGCATGGTGAAAACTCTGAAAAAATAATAAAGCGCAATGCTAAACCTGCGAGCCAATACCACCATCGCCGATAGGTATCGCCGACCTAGACCTTTAGTCGGAACCATACGTACGGTAAACACGACAGTCCGTGTCATAGCCGTTATAATGCGCCCCCCACACGTACAAGATGAGGACATCGCGTGACGCTGTTTCGCCCCTGTATCGACTTACACCAAGGCAAGGTTAAACAAATCGTTGGCGGAAGCCTGAATGACCAAGGCGCTGACACCAACTTTGTCAGCCCCTACGACAGTGTTTACTACGCAGAACTCTATCAACAACATGGCCTACAAGGTGGCCATGTCATTGCCTTAGGGCCCGGCAACCAAGATGCAGTGGAACGAGCCCTAGCCGCTTGGCCAAATGGCCTGCAATTTGGCGGTGGCGTCACCCGAGAAAATGCCGCATCGTTCCTTGAAAAAGGCGCCAGTCACGTCATCGTCACCTCGACGCTGTTTGAAAACGACGAGTTCAGCTGGAAGCGGTTAGAAGCGTTAAAACAAGAAGTCGGCAAAGAGCGCTTGGTGTTGGATTTGAGCTGCCGTAAAACGCCGTCGGGCTGGAACATCGCCACCAATCGTTGGCAAACCGTCACGCATACCGCGGTCGATGCCCAAACCCTCGATGAACTGTCAAATCATTGTGCTGAATTTCTTATTCACGCGGCCGATGTTGAAGGGTTACAAGGCGGTATCGACGAAGCCCTCGTCACTCTGCTGGGTCAGCACGCCAACATTCCCATGACCTATGCGGGGGGCGCGAGATCCATCGACGATCTTATTCGCGTCAACGAGTTATCGGTTGGCAAAGTGGACCTGACCATCGGAAGTGCGTTGGACATTTTCGGAGGGCAAGGTGTGACACTAGAAGAATGCATTCAATGGAATGGTCAGCAAGGCTAACCACACATGGAAACCAAGCTTAGCCATGAGTGATTTGTTTTCAGGGCCGTCAGGCCAACAAAACATTCTCGACCACGGTGATGGCCTGTTTCAAATCAAAGGCCTCACGTCGCTCACAGAGATGTTGCCTCACATCGAACAGGTGGCCGTGCAATCACCCTTTCGCCACATGATGACGCCCATGGGACACGCTACCAAAGTCGCCATGACCAATTGCGGGCAACAGGGCTGGATCGCCAGCGAGCAGGGCTATGGATACCGTTCGATCGACCCTCTTACAGGTCAACCATGGCCAACCATGCCTGAGGCCTTTTACGAGCTGCAACAACAAGCGTGCCGCAAAGTGGACATTCAGCACTACGTGCCAGATGCCTGTTTAATCAATCGCTATGAAATCGGCATGAGCATGGGACGCCATCAAGACAAAGATGAAGCCAACTTTGACGAGCCCATTGTGTCCGTTTCGTTGGGCTTGAATGCCATCTTCCAAGTGGTGGGGGCCACCCGCTCGGGAACGGGTAGAAAATTTTTGTTAGAAGACGGTGACGTCTTTATTTTAAGCGGGCCTTCAAGACTGTTTTACCACGGCGTCAGCACCATAAAAGCAGACCCTCTTCAACCCAGCCTAACCCGACGCTATAACCTCACCTTTCGACGGGCTGGTCACTAGCCTGAAGCGCGACCAAATTAAAATTGTTCGACGAACAAGTACCCCTTACTGCGAATGGTTTTAATATGACGGTCGCTCACCCCGTCTTCCGCTAACTTGCTTCGAAGTTGGCTCACCAAAATATCCGTAAAGCGATTAATACCGTCGTATTCGATGCCTTTTAGCTCTTTAAATATTTCATCTCGCGTCAGTACTTTGCCGCATTGCTTCATGAGTAGCACGAGCAATTCGTATTCTTGCTGAGCGAGTTCCAAAGGCTGCTGATTAAGTTTGACCATTCTATTGTGTTCAAACAGCTCTATGTTGCCAATTTTAAACACGCTGCGTTCAGACACGTTTTCGGTCTTTTGCTGACGTCGCAGTAACGCGCGAACATGAGCTAGTAAAATGCGTGGCTCAACTGGCTTGCTCAGAAACTCGTCTGCGCCAATTTCCAAACCTAAGATATGGTCGATCGATTCTTTTGACGCCGTCAACATAACAATCGTGTTATCGAAATAGGGCCTGACATCTTTACAGACTGAAATGCCGTCCTTTCCTGGTAGCATCAAATCTAAAATCACTAAATCAGGCTGCTCATCAATAATACGTTGGTGAGCACTGTCTCCGTTCGTTTCAATCGTCACGTTAAACTCGTAATTATTAAGATAGTCACGAATTAGTTCAGCTAATTCTTGATCGTCTTCTACGAGTAACACTTCCCATTTTTTATCCGTCATATCCAATCCTAAAAGCGATACTGCAACCCAAGCTCTACTTTGCTGCGATCATAATCATACAGTGTCACGTTACTGTCTCGGGTTTGATGGGCGTACTGCACTCGAGCACGCCATTTTTTATAATAAAATTTAGCCCCTACTTGGACGTCCATACGACTGTCAGCACGGTGATCTCCCTCTTTTAACGCCTGAATGGCAACCAAGGAAGGATCTGACTCTGCAAACTCGCTTTGATAACCACTCAACCTTGCATACAAGGCCATGCGTAGTCGCCATGTTTGCAACCATACTTTTTGCTTCTGCTCTAACGAGAGCGCCCAAGTCCATTTACCATAAGCTTCATGCTGTTCCGACAAGCCACTGAGCAGGTTGTAGCCAACATCAGCACCCAGTTCTAATTGCTTAATATCACGCTCGATACTGTATTCGATATCATAAAGATCGCCATCTCTGCCTTCGTTACGGCTTTCAAGGTATCGTCTGATTTCCCAACCAGCAGAGATCCGATGGCGATACTCTGGCAAGCGCTTATCCGCAATCATGCCTATTTTTCCATACCAAGCATAAGGGTCACCGCTCAATGCACTCCACCGATAGCTCACTGGCGCCCTGAGCTTCCAATCCATGATGGTTAGCCCACTAAACCGCACTTCTAACTGATGATTAATCTGATCGTAGACAGCGGCATTTTCTTCGTTGTGATACTTGTTGTAAAAGCTGTAAATAGGCTGCCAACGATAGGGGGTTTCGGACACAGCAAACGATTGCGTTCTAACATAGCCACTGAGCACATGGTAAAAATCCTCTAGCGTGCTTTGACCATCTAACAACTCTTCATTTTCAAGCTTGATGTTCGAATCATACCCTAACCGGTATTCCACAGCCCCACCCCAGTTCACGAAAAGATCGTCCTGATTCGCCTTATCAAATTCGCTACAGGTATCTACGCCCTCTTTGATGTATTCTCGAATCGATTCGTATTGCAATAGCCCCCGGTACAAAACACTGGCCTGATCACACCGGCCTTGCTCCCGCAACTGGTTTGCTTTCTTGAGTTTTTTCTGAAGAGACAATTTAAATCTCGTAATAAACAAATCCATATTTTGTTTTTGAAGGTCACTGAGCTGCGGACTGCTTTTCAAACCCTCGAAAAGACGCTCCGCCTGCCTCTCTCGGCCTAACAACATCGCGAGCTGTCCATATTGCAGTGCAACGGCATCCGATTCACCAGCATGGCGTTCCGCTAATCGATACGCATCTACTAGCTGACCTGAGCGCGTCAACTGTTTTATCTTTTGAACGATGGACTCAGACGCCTGAACACCAAGGCTCAATAGAGTACAGAGACACAGGGTCATGAGCAGGCGAATCATCCCTTGTCACCCTTACCCAGTTCTTCAAGCAGGTCTAGCACAAAATCCGGAATCCCGTTACCCTTCTTATCATCGTCGTCTTCATCGTCGCCGTGATCCTGATCTTCTCCCTGATCATCATCGAAATCGAAGTCATCGTCTTGTTCTTCTGGCCAGTTATCTTCTCCCGTGTCTGGCTCAAAGACTTCACCCTGCTCATCGTCTCGACTTTCAATGTCTCCGCTTTCTTCTTCGATCGATTCTTGCAGTTCTTCCATGGCCTCTTGCAATTCTTCTGCTTCATCCAGCCCTTGATCAACTTGGCCGCCGTCATCATTACGTTCCATGTCGCTGAGGTGCTCACGCTCAAGATCCGCCAGCTCTCGCTCTATATTTTGCTGCCAGTCAGGTTCTTTCTCACGATCAAAGTCGAAATCCAGTAACCCCCGATCCATCTCATTGAGTTGCTGCAACGCATCTAAGTCGTCAAACTCATCACTGCGCACCACCCATGAGGTCACCATGACCCACATTCCAAGTAGGACTATCCAACCTTGGTTCATACAGACCCCTGCCTAACTGGAATTTGAACATCGAACCGAGCACCACCCAGTTCACTGTCTTTTAACATCACAAAATAACCACACATGTCACAGATATGTTTAACGATGGCTAATCCTAACCCCATACCACCCGTTTGTCTGTTACGGCTGGTTTCTAATCGTGTAAACGGGCTGAATACACTGCTCTTTTTAGCGTCCGGTATTCCATTGCCATTATCTTCTACGGATACGCAGACGCCAGGCTGCCCGTGCACCATCTGGGCATGAAGGCTCACCTTCACCTGACCTAGCCCGTATTTGCAGGCATTTTGCACCAAATTGTGTAAAGCACGCTTCGTTTGCGTTTTATCCTGTTTGACTCGATATTCCACTTCGCTGCCCGCCAATTCAAAGTCACACTCACCATGATCTAAACGCACATCATCAATGATCTGGGTCAACAAACTTCGCAAACAAAATTCGGTGGCCATTAAACTTTGACCGTCTTGGTTAAACGAAACGGCCTCGGTCACCAAACCATCTACGTCTTGAATATCACGCTTAAGACCTTCTATTAGCTCGTCAGACGGCTTCTCTGCCAACATTTCTAAGCGAAATTTCATCCGACTGATCGGTGTGCGTAGTTCATGACTAATGGCTTGCAACATTTGTTTTTGATCAGAGATAAGTTGGTGAATCCGCTGGGACATACCATTCACACTGGAAGCCAATCGTCCAATGGCATCGGTATGGGAATCCCGTAAGGTCAACAGGTTAGGATCGTATGCGAACTCACTGACGCCTCGTTCTATTCTCGCAACCCTTCGCTCTAGGCGATGGATCAAGGTATAAGCTCCACCCCCTATTACCACGGCACAAAAAAGCAAAAGAACAATCGCCAATGATAAAGGAATCACGTCAAACTGAACGATTGGGCCAATAACCAGGACTTGATCGCTGCCCGGTAGGCGACTGTAGACCCAGGCATCCTCGCTCCCCACTTGGCTAACGACCGTATCAAACCGTCTTAGACGGCTCAGCTGTTGCTCATCCAACACCACTGACTCGATGTCAGATAACGTCAAGTTAGGAAAAATAGAATGCTCAAAACCAGCAAGTACCCCCTGCCAATCGGGTTGCCGACCCATTTCATTAATCAACATGCTGGCGAGATAGCGCAAATGCTGTTCTGACACTTGATCCACTTGAGTGTTTAACGACAGTCCTTGCCAAACATACCCAATTCTGGCTTTTTGTGCCCCTAGGTACTCGTAGTGATAACCGTCAAAGCTGTCTTCCCCCACCTCCTTGACGCTTAAGCCCGATCCAAACAGCTTCTCTGCCAGTGATAGCCATCGTTGGCGCTTACCTCCCTCATGTCGAGAAGCCCCTTTCACGGTTAACCACATACTACCGGCAAACACTTGCTTCACATACTCTTCATAGCGAGCCTTGTACTGCCATTGAAAGATGCCATAGCTCGCAATACCCGCGATCAATATGGTGGCCACAAGGCCCATGTATACCCGAATAAACATAACGCTGTGTGCTTGGTCTCTAGCATGCTCTATCTCTTAAGAGCAGACTATTTTGACGCATTCTGTTCCTTGTTTTGTTGGGATATTGTAGTGAAGAACACGTCGCGTCGATTAACAGCCCTTTCGCGTAAAGGCTTAATGTATAACGGCGGCTATTCCAACTCATATATAACAAAAGCGCATTATATTACCTCGGGCCAAACAATCCCATGGGGATTTTGAGCGGTCAGATTCTGACGAAAGATAGAGAGGGTAAAGGGAGCGATTTAGGGCAATACAGGAGAAGTGTAAGCGTCTGAAGTTGGAATCTACCCACACCCGTGCGCGTGAGTAGACCATGGGCTGTCAGCAACCTAAAACATATGTTGACCACCATTAGCACTAAAATCGGCTCCAGTAATAAAGCCCGAGTCCTCATGGGCCAGAAAGGCGACCAACCGACCAATTTCTTCTGGCTTTCCGAAACGACCGACCGGTATCTGCTTACAAATACTGTCGCGAATGGGCTCATCTATGTCCATGATCATAGAGGTAGCGATATAACCTGGGCTTACGGTATTCACAGTGACGCCTTTAGCGGCCACCTCTTGAGCCAGGGCCTTGGTAAACCCATGAATCCCGGCCTTAGCTGCTGAATAATTCACCTGTCCAAATTGCCCTTTTTGACCATTCACTGATGAAATATTGATGATGCGCCCGTAGCCACGTTCAATCATGGAATTGATGACTAAGCGAGTCATATTAAACATACTCGAAAGATTGGTATGAATCACATCGTCCCATTGGTTTACTGTCATGCGTTTAAATGTGCCATCTCGGGTGATGCCAGCATTGTTCACCAACACATCGATATGGCCAAACTCGGCTAGAATCTGATGAATGCACTCTTCACTGGATTCAAAGTCAGAAATGTTTCCGTACGCGATCGCAATATCATAACCTTGCTTGGCTTGCTCCTGTTGCCAAGCTCTTGCTCGTTCGTGTTGACCACCACTGTAGTAACCCGCAATGACGTTGTATCCTTCGTCACACAGCTTGCGGCAAATGGCCGTTCCAATTCCGCCGGTTCCACCTGTCACCAACGCTACTTTCTGCTCGCTCATAATCCAACTCCTTGTTGTAAATAAGCACGCCTTTCATGGGAGGCCCGGTTCACACCTGCATGGGGCATGCACGCTTATGAATGCAGGTTTCAATCCACGGTAAAGAGCGTCAAACCCCAACTACCATGAACAGTCTTGGAGCAAATTACTTCATTTTTATTAACGAGCGCACCGAACGGAAGCACAAATCAACTCATGTTCTTAGACCAGCTTTTCGATTATTAATAGACCGTGTTTTATTTCGAAAACAACTAACCCGTTGTGATCTACACTAATACCATCGTTCATGGAATGAATCAGCCACCATGGTAGAGAATGACTATCGCGATATGCGATTTTTAATCATTGATGACTTTGAGAGTTTTCAAAAAATTCTCAAGCGTATTCTCCATGGGCTGAACGCAAAGCACATCGACACAGCACTCAATGCACTTAAGGCTATTGATGCCTGTAAAACGGTGAAATATGACGTCCTATTTTGCGATTTTGATCTAGGCAAAGGCGCAAATGGACTTCAACTATTCGAAGAGCTTCGCCACCAGGAATTGCTGGGCCATGGAACCATTTTTATTATGGTCACCGCTGAGTCTAGCCGCGATGCCGTATTAGGCTCACTGGAATACAAACCCGATGCCTATATGAATAAACCCATTTCCAGTGGAGAACTCCAATCTCGCCTAATCAAATGCCTTAAACAAAAGGAAGCACTCCGGCCTATTTATAACACGCTGGATGAAGGAGACTATAAGAAGGCTCTAGATCAGTGTGACGACCACATATCGAAAGGGACACGATACAAAAATTGGGCGTTAAAAACCAAATGCAGCATTTTTCAAAAATTAGCCCGCTGGTCTTCCGCCCAAGAAATTTACGAATCCGTTTTAGCTGAACGACCACTATTCTGGGCTCAACTAGGGTACGCAGAAGTACTGGCAGCACAAAACCTAGACGACGATGCCTATCGTGCCTATAAGCAATGCTATGAAGATAACCCTCAAAGCTTAGAAGCGTATGAGGGGGCCGCCAAGATGTTGATAAAACTTGGCGACACGCTTGCTGCTCAAAAGCTTTTGCAAAAGACCAGCGCACTTTCAAGCCGCTCCTATGAACGACAAAAACTTTTGGCAGAAGTGTGCAATATGAATGGTGACTATGAATCCGCAGTAGATGCCTATCGACAGGTGGTTAAAGTCGCTCAAAATACATTCCATCAAAGTGCCGAGAACGAATTAGATCTTGCAGACAACCTCGCAGAGGCTGCAATTCATTCCAGCGATAAAGACAAAAACAAAGAGTTTGCTCGTCAAGCCTTCGAAACTCTAAACGACACACAAAAACAATACGATGACCTAGATGTCCGTCTTCAGTCAAAACTCATCGAGTCTAGAGCCCACAGTGCGGTAGATGACAACGTGTCTGCCGACGCTGCCTTACGAGAAGCTGTAAACAAAATAGACGGCGCAGAAAATAGTGTTCATAGTTTGAGAACACACCTCGAACTAGCGAAAACTTACCTATTAAGAAAAGAAAAAGAGAAAGCATTTGAACTGTTAAAAACACTGGCTCACCAATACAAAGACGATCCGGCGATATCAGCAAAACTCGACCGACTGGTGGATGAACCTGTCAGTCAATCAGGTAAAACCGAGGTCGTCAAAATCAACAAAGAAGGCATCAAGCTATTTGATGAAGGCAATTACAGTGAGGCCGCTCAATACTTTATTAAGGCAACACAGCAATTCCCCCGCCATGTAGGGATTCGCCTCAATGTGATTCAAGCGATGTTATTCAATATGAAAAAGCTTAGACCTACGCAACAACAATTAGATTTGTGCCATCAACATCTAAAGTCACTCCGATCTTTACCAGAGGATCACAATCAATTTAAACGTTATCAGTCGTTCTTTAAGACTGTGGATTCACTTCAGAATCATATCAACCAAAAGCAAAGTGAGGTCGATAGTGGAAAATCATAGTATGGAAATGCTATTAGCTTCTTGTATTCACGACATGAAAAATGCCATCAGCATGATTTTAAACTCAGTCGATCAACTCAGCTCGGAAGAAGCAGAGGACGAAAAGACACTAAAAAATCTTACAACCTTAAGGTATGAAGCAAGCCGATTGAACAATGATCTCATTCATCTTCTTGGGGTATACCGTATCAAAGAAAACGGACTCCCGATTGTCATTGATGAGCACGAGGTCAGAGAAACCATTCATGATCAACTATTAAAAAATGAACAACTATTCAAGAAATACGATGTGGAAGTGACATTAAATTGTGATGATTGGTTAGAAGGCTACTACGATAACGAATTAGTCGGAAGTATTATCAACAACGTCTTAGTTAATACTGTTCGATATACACATAAAAAGATTCAGATTGATGCGGAAAACCAGGGTGATTTCCTCTCCATACGCATAAGTGACGATGGTCAAGGTTACCCTGAATCCATGTGTAGCCAATCAGACAACCCACAACTCGGCATAAACTTCCAATCGGGTAGCACAGGTCTAGGCCTCTACTTTGCCGGTAAAGTAGCCGCGATGCATCGAAAAGGCGACACTGTTGGGTACATTTCCATCACTAATGGAGGCCCGCTTGGAGGCGGAGTCTTCAGCCTGCACTTGCCTTAACTTAATATCCCATTTTTTTCTTTTTTAGATGATCCTGTACTCAAAATATTTTTTTAGATCCTTAACGCATCTAAAAACAGTGTGATCCATTTTTGGAGTAAAAACGTCCTGTTCTAAGGTTTAATCGTTATTTTTAACCTGGCGGGTGAGGTCTACACTGCAAGTGTGATATTTTGGATTGATTCGCATGATGCGCTTTCTTTGCGTTGTTGCCGCCTTAACACTTGCTGGGTGTGGTAGTGGCAGCAGCAGTTCCAATGAACCGGCAGTTGACGACCGGGTTCTTTCTCAACACGCCTGTCTCGAAGGGACATGGCTTGCTGTGTCTCGCAACCTTAAAATCAATAACACCAACTACCCAGTGGCCACAGAGCGTGTGTTCTTGGTGGTATCAGGGCAAACCAATGTCAACAATCTCATGAATGCGGGCGAAGGCATGGTGAACTATGCGGGCTCTGGCATTCGAACTTGGGTGACCGAAAATCAGTTCACTGAAGATATTCACTCTGGGTCTTGGCTCGCGACCATTCAACGTAACGCGCAGACGTCGGAAGGCACCTTAGCGATCCAAGATGCTTGCCGCAATGTATACGGCGATGGGGTAAAAGAAGATCGACTTCCTCAGTGCCAAAGCAGCGCCTTATTCGATCGGCATACACAAATTACCTTAGATTGCTCGGGCGATGTTGGCTTAATGACAATGGAAAATGCGCGGGCCTCGATTAATTATCAGAGACTCAATAGCAACGTTGATATTATTGCGTTTAATGAACCCAATGATACGAACCCCGTGCGCGATGACGCCGAACCGCCCTTACCCGTCGATCTGTACGAAGAGGAAGAGATAGAGGACATTATTGAGGCCCTTTACGGCCCCATCTCCGGCACAGACCAGCCAACGGGAGACACAGGTACACCAAGCGATAACGAGCCGCTTCCGGAAGAGATTCAAGACATCCTAGATGGCTTTGATGACCCCACCGCCAACCCGCTAGCCCCAGATGAGCCATCATCCCCCGACGGCGACCCTGTTCAAGACAGTGATAATGGTAGTGGTAGTGACAGTGCCGATGGCGATACTCCCGCTACAGGTGAGCCTTCTACTGCTGATCCCAAAGACAGCGATGGCGATGGGGTGAACGATGCCCGTGATGCCTTCCCACAAGATCCAAGTGAGCAGTACGACTTTGACCGAGACGGCATCGGTGACAATGCAGATTTGGATGACGACAACGATCTAACCCCAGATACAGAGGACGACTTTCCTCGAAATCCAGCAGAGCAAACCGACACGGATCACGATGGTGTTGGTAACCATGCCGATAACGATGATGATGCTGACGGATTCCCCGACCCAGTGGATGCATTCCCTCTCGACCCCACAGAGACTCAAGATTCAGATGGCGATGGTATCGGCAACAACCGAGACCCTGACGACGACAATGATGGACATATGGACACCGAGGACGCATTCCCCAACGACCCTATGGAGTGGTTTGATACCGATCGCGACGGCAAAGGCAATAACCAAGACGGTGATGATGACAACGACACCGTTCCTGACGTATTAGACGCCTTTCCATTGGACCCTAACGAGTGGTTAGACACTGACTCGGACGGCATGGGTAATAATCAGGACCCTGATGATGACAATGATGGCCATAACGATGGGCAAGACGCCTTTCCTGAAAACCCCGAAGAGTGGTTAGATACCGATGTCGACGGCATTGGAAACAACCAAGATACGGACGATGACAATGATACTGTTCCAGACTTAATCGATGCATTCCCGCTCAACGCCAATGAATGGCTCGATACTGATAACGACGGAGTGGGCAATAATCAAGATACAGACGACGACAACGATGGGCATCTAGATAGCCAGGACGCCTTCCCAGAAGATCATACAGAATGGATGGATACCGATAGGGATGGAGTCGGCAATAACCAAGATAGCGATGATGACAACGATGGCCTTTCCGACACCCAGGAAGCCAGCCTAGGAACGCAGCCTTTAAATCCTGATACCGATGATGATAGCGTCATGGATGGGCTAGATGCGTTTCCGCTAAATCCAAATGAAAGCAAAGATAGCGATCTAGATGGGTATGGCGACAATCAAGACAAGTTCCCTAACGATCCAAGTGAACACGCTGACTTTGACGGCGACGGCATAGGCGATAACGCCGACTGGGATGATGATAATGATCTCGTGGCTGACGCCCTTGATCCCGAGCCATTCAACCCAGAAGTACCTGGACAATTAGGAGGCTACCTAGCTCAACAGGACTGGCAATCGTTTTATGACGGTCGCGATTGGTACGTCACAGAGTTCGGTCTCAACCTCGATTCAGCACCCGAAGACTTCGTATCTGAGGAAGGCGATATTCAATTCGCGATTCAATGGACTCAGCAAACGAAAGACAGAATGGCCGTATTACTCGGCATCGAACCCTCTATGATGACGGATGAATTAGCAAACGCATTTTGTAGCCCAGTAATAGAAGTGGGCAAAGCCAGTACCTATGGTGTGGGTGATGAATGGGACATGATCGCCGAACTGGACAGCGACCTCAGCCAATGTATTTATGCCGAAGACGAACCTGCCAGCATAAAATTAACCTCGTACATTCCCACCCAAGTTGGATATCAATATCGAGTGGTCATAAATTACAGAATGCGCCAATACCAAGATATGCCCTATAACGCATACCGCCACCTCGTCGCGACCTTTGGCGATGTTGCAGAGCACTTTGAGCCAGCATTCGACTTATTCCGTGGAGGAGAACTTATCATCGTCGCAACGGACACCGCTACGCGCCTTTCATTGGAAGACAATGGCCTACCGGATAGTTACGGCATTTTAGTCAACGAGATTACCGTGGAGAACCTTGGTCCGGTGGCCCATTATCAATCCTGTCTAAACCGGTATGGCGAAGGCAGTGACTTATTTAGACAGTGCATAGAGGGGGAGATGGACAGTGACAATGAATGTCAGATAACAAAATCAACGCTCTCCCACCATCACAGTGACTTCGTAGAACTAGAGCGCAGAATCGAAGAAAATCTATTTGATCAAGGCAGCGTAGATGACCATACAGGGGCATTTTTCAGTATTGGCCATCACGGCGCCATCACTCTTTCATGCCAGGACTCAAACCACTCAGAGTCTGGGCAGGCAATCTATGGCCAAACCCTAACCTTCAAAGAAGTGAATTTAGACCATGAAAATTGGCACTCATTAGCACGCGTATCGGTTGAACTCAGTGATTGTGACAACGATAAACTAAACGGCAAAAACGACTTAGGCATCGCCTATTCAGGTCACTCCTTTACCTATCCCTTTATTCAAAGCTCTGACGGCAGTGATTACTCAGGTTGTCGTCTACAATCCATCACGATTAGAGATAAAACACCTAATAGCAGCCCTGATGTAGACGGCTTTGATATTAACGGCTTACGCATTCACCCATAGCCCACAAATTCATTTGCTATTCTGAATACATGTGTACCGAAAGGTGAGCGCCATGTTTATCAGAATTGCTGTGTTACTCGCCTTCTTCACATCAAACCTTAGCTTAGCGACAACTCTAGAAAACCCAAATCAACTCTACAAAATCACTCATCAAGCTCAGTTTGTATTCGACTCATCCCATTCGTGGACCATAGACAGCGCACTCACCCACAATGATTGGAGCAACGTGCAAAAAAATCGTATTAACTTTAGCTTTATTGACAGCCCTGTCTGGGTTCGCTTTCCAGTTAAAAGCCAAATCGATGCTGAATGGATTATGCTTATTGGCTACCCCCTTCTAGACTACATCGACGTCTATCATGTCAGAGGCGACAAAGTCTTAAAGAAATACGAAACTGGCGACTTGAGATCATTTGACCAACGTCCAATTAACCACCCCAACTTTGTCTTTCCTATAAAGATCCCTTTAAATCAAGAACATTGGATTTACATCAGAGTTGAAACGAAGGGGGCTGCCGAACTCCCCATATGGTTTGAAGAGAAAAGTAAATTCGAATCAGATAATCAGACTCGTGAGTTTTTGCGCGGATGGGTCAATGGCATTCTCGCCATCATGCTCTTCTACAACCTTTTCATATTTCTATTTATTAAAGAACGCGTTTATATATTCTACGTCGTTAACGCCGGCGTCTACCTAATTCAACTAAGCATCTACGACGGCAGTGGTTTCCAGCACTTTTGGCCAGAGTCACCTGAATTGAACCATTACATGTTTCCATTCTTTAATGGCCTCATGCAGCTCACCCAATTTCTATTCTTAGTCACGTTTTTAGAGGTTCTATCCCGGCAATCCTGGTATGTAAAACCGGTAAAGATCATTCTTGGCATCATGTGCACACTGCCGATTTTAGGTCTGATTATTGATTATCGGATCATTGTCCCGATACAGGTTTTATTCGCATTAATCGTGAATGCATCCGGCCTAGCCTTTGGGATCTACTTTTCACTTAAAGGCGAAACGAGTGCACGGTATTTTACCGTTGCTTGGGCTCTGTTCTTGGTGGGACTGTTCATAACAAACCTTAAGAGCTTGGGACTGGTGCCTAACAATGCCTTTACCCAATACAGCTACCAAATAGGTGCGTTTGTGGAGATGGCTATTTTATCCCTTGCCTTAGCTCAACGAATTGAACAAGCCAAAACCAGTTTAATTTCATTACAAAATGAACACATTTCTACTCTTCAGAATTACCAAAGCCTTTACAATAATTCGTTGAGTGGTCAATTTCAAAGTAATCGAAACGGACTTCTACTTTCCGTAAACCCAGCATTTGAAAAGTTATTCAACCCCCATCAAAAATGGCATCTTAATACACGAGAAGAAAAGCACTATGTTACTGAACTCATCGTGCGAGAGACTGACCTAAAAACGATTGACGATACACTTAAAAGCCAGTGCGCCATCGTTGACTATGAAATTCAACTGCAAAACAGCGATCAGGAAATTCGTTGGTACAGCCTATCCGTCAGACCGAATTTGTGCGAAGAATCTGACAACGTTAAATATGAAGGTTCCATTATTGATATTAACGAGCGTAAAGAAAATGAAGCTATTCGAGAGCAGGCAATGATCGATAGAATGGCAACACTCGAACAACTCTCTATAGGCATATGCCACGAAATAAACACTCCCCTCGGCATATCCATCACGGGCACAAGTCATCTTGATGGTTTGTTAAACGAAATTTCAAATTTAGTCGAACAAGAACAATTAACTAAAAAGCAGCTGCTTTCCATACTCACACAAGAAAAGGAATCTGTAGAGCTAATTGATAATGGATTAAGTCGCGTAAGCGACCTGATTCGCCAATTCAAGCAAGTGAGCGTGTCTCAGTTAGGCTTTGATATCGACGACCTGCCTTTAATAGAAACTCTGAATAATTTACAACATGAAATGAAGCAGAAACATCCACACATAAATCTAGACATCCACTGCAACCAGGGGCTGACATTTAGAGGCTATCACAAGGCGGTACACTTGGTGCTGTCGGAACTGATTGCCAATTCAATACTACATAGTTTTGAATCAATTGAAGAAGGATTTATCTCCATTCAGGTTCAAGCAGAAGAAGGCGATCTTATTATTGACTATAAGGATAATGGTCAAGGGATCGATTCAGATAAACATCATGAACTCTTTAACGCGTTCTACACGACGAAACGAGGGTCTCATGGCAGAATTGGTCTTGGGCTGTATCAAGTATTCAACTTAGTCAGCCAGCTATTACGGGGGAAAATTGAGTTGCAAGCCAAAGAGCATATACACTATTTTATTCGCTTCCCTGCGAATATCACCATCAATCAATAATGGTTAAACCGTAAAAAACATACCAAGCGTACATAAAACGCCTAACGTCCAAATAACAGTGCGCAGCAATCCAATATTAGCCATATATACAAAACCATACACAACACGCAAGCCCACATAAGCCACCGCTAACATGTCGATTAAGTTTTGGTCTCCACCAATCTGGTGAGCGATAATCGTAGCAGCCATAAAAGCCGGAATAGATTCATGGGTATTTTGTTGAGCCCAGTTTGCACGCTTTCTGTAGCCATCCAATCGATCAAGAAAATCTCTTGGGGCTAAGTTGTCTTTAGGCAAATAGTCGCCGCCGGTAAATTTTGCGATCGCTGTAAACAGCAGTGGTAATAGAATCGATGCAAATACACACCAATATGCAATAGTCATGTAGGGTCCCCTTAAATTTATATTTATATTTGTATTTTTTGTTATCTTTCTAATCGCCCAGTGAAAATAGCAAAACTTAAATTAAAAGGCCATCGTGAAAAACATACCGTTCCATATTTTGTTTTAGATGATCTCTGTCATTTCCACTATTATTCGAGAATTAGTTTTTATTCATGTGTAGATAAACAAATGATATTCGATGAATATATGGCTATTGCGGCCAAAAAAGGTGACATTTCTTTCGACGAATCATGGGGGCAAGGAAGAAGTGTCTTTGGCGGTTTAACGGCGGCGGTCGTTTTAAAGCGCATCGAGTCGGAATCTCACCAACTGGACAGGAATCTACGATCTGTACATGTGAATTTCTGCGGACCCGTCAATATCGATGCTCCTTGTTCGATCCAAGTTTCAATTCTGTCAAACAGTCGCTCTGTTATTCAAATCCAGGGCGCGCTCATTCAAGATGGAGAAACCAAAACACATCTCATTGCCTGCTTTGCCAATGGCCGCCCTTCTGGGGTCTCTGTTACCCCACCTCACAAATCGTTCGACTCAGTTGAATCTGAATTAGCAGCTATACCTTTCTTACCCGGCGTGACACCTAATATGGTACAACACCTTAACCTAAGGCCAGATAACGGCATCATGCCGTTTAGCGGCAGTGATCGTGCCGAGGTAAGCGGCTGGATGTCCTTTAAAGACACCCTGAAAACATTCGATGATTGCGCCTTATTAGCGTTGATAGATGGTTGGCCGCCCGCTGTGCTGCCTCTACTCAAACGGCCTGCCCCCGCCAGTACCATTACTTGGAATATTGAGTTTATTCAGCCACGAGAAATACAGGAAAATCCGACGCTTTACTATGACTGTCACGTTCGCCAAGGGGAAGAAGGGTACAGCCACACGATAGCCGACATCTACAATGAAGATGGTGCGCTTATCGCCATGAGTCGGCAGCTTGTCGGTGTGTATGACCAGCGAAGCCAAAGCGCGTAATTGCACGATAACCGTGCAAGCAAATACCTTGGCGCAATAGCCACGGATATTTAAAAGGGGGGTGCGCACCAGTTGCGTGCAAATCCTTTCTTTAATATTCAACAGGCGTATAAACACCCTCATATAAAGAAAATTTTCGCTAATTTCCTGCAAATCCCCGCATGTCACTTACGCTTATAACAACAGGGATGGATTTAGATACATCGAAATGGGGGGCTGTCGATGAACATCATTGACACACTTATTCGTCTGTTGGGCATACCGCAAAATACAGATGACTTTAAATGGACTCGATCGGCTGGCTATAAACGGCGTCTAGAATGGGTTAAAAACGCGTGGATCATGGGTGGCATGGTAATGCTGATTGTGGCACAACCTGCATTCATTCTAGCAAGCAGTTTCTTTTTAACGTTTTTGAGCTTGGCTTTTTTGGAGAGAAAAACGGAATAGACGAAGACGCCGCCTATTCCGTTTATAGCATTATTATTCTATGAGTCGATTCGAGCACCTCGACTCGGCCCACGTTTTTTCTGTTGAACAGCACCATCGGCCTTTTGTCGCGTACGCTGTTTTTTGGCCGCTCGCTCGTATTGCTTCAACTCTTTAGGGTCCAATTTAGCAACGGGCTTCGTTGGCAGGCTCACCAAGGCAGACAACTCGTCGGTATCCTTTTGACCTAGCTCCACCCAACGACCTACAGACACTTTCTTAGGTAAGAAGATGCAGCCATAGCGAACCCGCTTAAGGCGAGAAACTTTCACACCTTGGCTTTCCCAAAGGCGTCTTACTTCCCGATTTCGGCCTTCCATAATGCAGACGTGGTACCACTGATTAAAGCCGTCACCATCGAAAAACTGCACATCTGTAAATTTGGCAATACCGTCCTCAAGCACAACGCCTTTCTTAAGCTGCTCAATGGTCTCGTCATTCACTTCACCAGCAATACGTACCGCGTATTCACGGTCAACGGTATTGGTGCTTGGGTGCATAAGCTTATTGGCCAATTCACCGTCGGTCGTAAACAACAGCAAACCAGATGTATTAATGTCCAAACGGCCCACCGCGATCCAGCGTTCGCCTTTCAGCTTAGGTAAATTGTCGAAAACCGTTGGACGACCTTCAGGGTCATTACGGGTACACACTTCGCCTTCCGGTTTGTTGTACACCAGCACTCGGCGATTTTTTGCAGAGCTGCCGTCAATCTTCTTTCCATCGACTAGGATTTCATCTCGTCGTTCAGCACGAGCACCTAGCTGCGCACGTTCACCGTTAAGCTTAACGCGGCCTTGTTCAATCCAACGTTCCATCTCACGACGGGAACCTAAACCCGCCTGGGCTAGGATTTTTTGTAACTTTTCACTCATCAAACGGCTCCGTTTGAGTACTCTACCCGACTAACGGACGAGCACGCATTTGTGCGTCTATCCATTAGTGTGGCATTTATCTTGGATTAATCGAATTTATTCGCTAGATCCGAAAAGGTTTTCGAAGACTCTTCGGCTTCGGGGCTAGAATCATCCTGGTTCGTAGACTCCAACTCGGCCTCTTCTAGCAAGGCCTCTTGCTCCGCTTCCAGCTGTGCAATCATTTCTTCTTCCATCGCAGCGGCGAGTTCGTCCTCGTCATCTTGGTAGGCATCACCAAATACTGAAGGCCCCGCCTCGTAGGAGGACGGCGTTTCACCCTCATCTGCGCTAGACTCAGCGACTTCAGGCTCATCCGTCGTCTCGTGACTCACGGCTGAACTCTCTTTGGCTACCTCAGGCTCTTCACCTCGCTCAACCGAGGCCTTCGCCAGTAATGCCTCTTGCTCGGCAATCATCCGAGCAATGGTGGCTTCTGCAATCTCTTCCTCGGATAACCCAGACAAGTCTTGCTCGACGCTTACCTCGTCCTGCTGCGAGGCTTCAATGGCTTCATCCATTTCCATAAGTTGCTGTTCAGCCTCTTGAATACCCTGGCTTTCTTCAGCGGTGTCTTGCTCTTCATCGTCCTCTGGACGCTTGAACACGTTTGCTTCTACTTGCTCGACAATGGCTTCCGCTTCAGCCAAATCGGCTGCAGCACTAAGCAAGTTTTCATTTTCTTCGAACGATTCCGTATTCGAAGAAAGATCGTAGTTACCTTCTTCAACACGATCCTCTAGCTCTAACGCATGGTTAGCATCGGCAATTTCTTGGATTTCTTCTAGCGTTGGAAGTTGGTCAAGGGACTCAAGATTAAAATAATCTAGGAACATCTTTGTCGTTGCATACATAGATGGACGCCCGGGAACATCGCGATGACCTACCACATGAATCCACTCACGCTCCACCAAGGTTTTAGTGATATGAGAACTCACAGCCACACCACGAATGTCTTCAATCTCACCACGTGTCACTGGCTGACGATAAGCAATAATGGACAACGTTTCCAACAGCGCTCGGCTGTATCTTTGTGGCTTTTCTTCCCAAAGACGACTCACCCACTTCGCCACAGATTGTTTAACCTGAAAGCGATAACCGGTGGCCACTTTTTTCAGCTCATACCCTTTGTTGTTACACTTTTCAGAGATGCGTTCCAACACCGCTAGCACTTGCTCTTTAGAAGGCTCTAAACCTTCTTCAAATAATCCTTGGATCCGCTCGACGCTCAGGGTCTGCCCGGCCGCCATCAACGCCCCTTCTATAATTTGTTCTAATAGGGAGTCATTTACCATCATGAGGATTTTACCTTCACGTGAATCGGTCCAAACAATTCGTTTTGGACAATTTCAATCAATTGTTCTTTGATCAATTCTAGGGTCGCTAAAAACGTAGTCACCACGCCATTACGACCTTCTTCTACTTTGAATAGCTGAGTAAACGGCACAAACTCTTGTGACTGCAAACGAGACAAAATTTGGCTCATTCGTTCACGAGTGGATAGCCGCTCTTTTTGAACCTCATGCTCTGTGTACATATTCGAGCGGTGCAATACATCACTAAAAGCCAACATCAGCTCTTTAAAATCGACATCAGGGTGCTGACGTTCGGCAGAGTATTCGGGAGGCTTAATCTCAACTTCATAGGTTTCACGGCCCATTCTCGGTAATTCATCCAAGTCTTCAGCCGCTTTCTTGAAGCGCTCATAATCCTGCAATCGGCGAATTAACTCTGCTCTAGGGTCAGCTTCTTCCTCTTCCACTTCCTGAGGACGAGGCAATAATATGCGACTCTTAATCTCCGCTAGCATCGCCGCCATCACTAAATATTCACCGGCTAACTCAAGGTGAAGCGACTTCATAAGGTCGACGTAGTGCATATACTGGTCAGTAATTTCGGATACGTTAATTTCTAAGATATCCAAGTTCTGCTTTCTTATGAGGTAAAGAAGTAAATCAAGCGGCCCCTCAAACTGCTCTAGGAAAACCTCAAGAGCATCCGGTGGAATATACAAGTCCAACGGTAGCTGTGTCATCGGCTCACCTTGGACAAGTGCAAACGGCATTTCTTGTTGCTTTGACGAACCCGCGTGACCGCTTTGCGCTTCTACCGTCGCATCAGCATCGGTTGCCACCGCTTCAACATGAGCGAGTGCCTCTGAGGACTCGTTCATCACCGATTCTTCAGTGGCATTATCCGCGTTGTTTTCTACCGTCTCGTCACTCATTTCCATCGTTTCACCGAAAACCTGTCCGCCTAGCGGTAGCCAAGACCCATCACGTGGCGTACATCTTCCATGGTATCGCGGGCGGCTTCACGAGCGCGCTCACTGCCTTCTTGGATGATCGACTTCACAAGGTCAGGATTATTGTCATAGTGGGCAGCACGCTCTTGGATTGGAATTAACTCCGCTTTCACCGAGTCGATAACAGGCCCTTTACACTCAATGCAACCAATACCAGCACTACGACAGCCTTTTTGAACCCAGTCTTTAACTTCATCTGAGCTATAGACCTCATGCAACTGCCACACAGGACAAACATCAGGGTTGCCGGGGTCGTCACGGCGTACACGATTGGTATCGGTACGCATCGTCCGAATTTTCTTTTCTACTTCACTATCGTCTTCGCGCAGGCTAATCGTATTGTTATAGGACTTGGACATTTTTTGACCGTCCAGACCTGGCATTTTAGATTCCGGCGTTAACAGCGCTTGAGGCTCAGGCAGTATCACTTTACCGCCCCCCTCTAAATAACCCAGCAACCGCTCTTTATCACCCAGCGTGATGTTTTGCTGTTCTTTTAACAAAGCTTGAGCAATGGCGAGGGCTTCCACATCGCCCTCTTCTGTATAGCGTTTACGTAACGAGCTATAGAGTTTGGCGGCTTTCTTACCCATTTTCTTGATGGCCGATTCCGCATTTTCTTCAAATCCAGGCTCTCGGCCAAAGATGTGATTGAATCGACGTGCGATCTCACGGGTGATTTCCACATGGGCAACCTGATCCGCACCAACCGGCACCAACCCGGCGCGATACAGTAAGATGTCCGCACTTTGCAACAATGGGTAGCCAAGGAAGCCATAGGTGGCGAGATCTTTATCTTTTAACTTTTCCTGTTGGTCTTTATAAGTAGGCACACGTTCTAGCCACCCTAAAGGCGTAATCATAGACAGTAAAAGATGCAATTCCGCATGTTCAGGCACTTTAGATTGCAAGAAGAGTGTGGCGCTACCAGGATTCACGCCGGCTGCTAGCCAGTCCACCACCATGTCCCAGACACTGCGTTCAATCACAGAAGGATCTTCATATACGGTGGTCAATGCGTGCCAATCGGCCACAAAAAAGAAACATTCGTATTCGTGTTGAAGTTTTACCCAATTCTTGAGAACGCCATGATAGTGGCCAAGATGCAATTTTCCGGTGGGTCGCATGCCAGACAGCACACGCTGCTGAGAGTCTACCGAACTCAAAGCCGTCTCCTAATAAACCAAACAAAGCTCGGAAGTTTACCAAGACTGGACGGAAATACTACTCCTAAGGCGTAGTCATAGTGCGCAATGCAGGCCTATCTTCACCTTGACCAGTTGAATCAGCCTTAGCGGCTCCCAATCCACCCGATGAGCAATAAAGGTGACTCTATTTACGACACTTAATTTAGGAGCATCCGCCAATAGATAACGGTATAAAATAAGATGGAATAAGGCGCGGGCGGAGCTGCGATCCTTGGATTGGCATAAAACTAAGCTAGCTCAGGAATCTCAGCCGCGCCTTGGCGGGTTATCACGTAGTCCTCTTCGGTCATGTCGACCACGGTCGTCGCCTCAAAGCCGCAATACCCACCATCAATCACAAGATCCAAGGCATGCTCTAGACTCTGGCGAATTTCATAGGGGTCCGACATCGGCATTTCTTCCCCCGGCAGAATCAAGCTGGTTGTCATGATGGGTTCACCCATCTCTTCTATTAACGCCTGAGTGATTAGGTTGTCCGGAACTCGAATACCGATGGTTTTACGCTTAGGGTGCATTAAACGACGGGGAACCTCACGAGTACCGTTCAAAATGAAGGTAAAGGCACCCGGAGTATGGGCTTTCAACAGACGGTAAGCGGTATTGTCTACCTTAGCGTACACACTGATTTCTGTTAGGTCGCGACACATCAACGTAAAGTTGTGCTTATCATTTAAGCGACGCAGCAACTTAACTCGCTCTAAGGCATTTTTATCTTCTAATTTACAGGCAAGCGCGTAAGCACAGTCTGTGGGGATCACCGCAACACCACCCGACAACAGTATCTGAGCGGCTTGCTTAATCAGTCGTGGTTGGGGGTTCTCTGGGTGAATCTGAAAAAACTGGCTCATACAAATTAGGCCTTATCATCCTTGTAGATGCTTTAAGTATAGTCGTTATAGCGATGATCGAGGGCAAGTGCCCCCAAGATCAGCATGCCCATTCAGACCAAACAGGCGTCACGTTGGCAGGCATCTTGCCAAATTTTCCTAATTCAGACCATGGCCGCGGACCATGAAAATCGCTGCCCTGGCTGGCCTTAAAACCATACTCTAGACATAGCTCAGCCATACGCTGACTGAATGTGGATTCCATGCCTGAGCCGACGACTTCTAGCCCGTTGCCACCCGCCTCGGCGAACGCCCTAAACAGGCACTTCATTTTAGTACGGGTCATCTTGTATTTATCAGGGTGGGCGATCACGGCATCCCCCCCGCTGTCACGAATCCACTTCGCTACCTCTGCAATATCTGGCCAAAGGGTTTTCACATCACCAGGCTTGCCCGCACCTAAATAACGCTTAAATGCTTGGGACATATTGTCGACTTTTCCTAGCTCAATCAGGGCCTGAGCAAAGTGCGGGCGACCCATTTGAGCGCCATTAGCAATTCGTTCGGTGGTTTCCCATATGCCGTCAGCCCCTTGTTTTTCGAGCCGTTCGGCGATTTTTCGGGCGCGCTGAAGGCGGCAGTCTTCTTGGTGCGACACTGCCTGCTTCATAACAGGGTGATTCTCATCAAAGTTCAACCCGACCACATGAATCCCCATGCCGTTCCAAACCGTTGAAAACTCGATGCCCGATACGATTCGTATTGGATGGTCCAGTGCCGCGGCTCTAGCTTCTTCAAGCCCGGATACCGTGTCGTGGTCAGTCAGAGCAAGGACATCGACCCCCTTCTCAACCGCTCGATTTACTAAGTCCGTAGGAGATAGCACTCCGTCACTACAAAGGCTATGACAATGTAAATCCACCAGCAGGGTCATTGCTCCACCATCACTTCTTCAAAACTCAAACCCGTTAGCTTTTTGATGTTCCTAAACAGATATACCAAGGCTGCCATCAAAACAATCGTCGCCGGTACGGATATGACGGGGAAACTCAGCGCGGTCATTTTTCCAAGCTCTTCGTTAAAGGCAGCCGTACCCGCTGGGCTCACGATAATCCACTTGGCTAGAACGTAATTTAGAAAAGATGACAAAAAGAATGAGCCGGCGACTAGCCAAGATGCCACACGCAACGTTCGTTCAAATTCCCGCTGCTTTTGATTGGCTTCTAGTGCTGCTGCAATTTTGTCCACCTGTAAGATCTTGTCGTTATATAAGAATAGCTTCACCAGAGGGTAACGTGTTCGCAGTGAAATCATGGTGACAACACCAAGAATACCCGGAATAGCCGCTTCTTTAATCGCAATATACTTAGGGTCCAGTTCCAAAAGGCTGATCCCCCCAGTCAGGACAATGCTAAACACGCCGAGACCAGAAAAAATATTCACCTTATGGCTGCGTCTAAAATCCCAAACGCCATAAATAATGGGAAAAGCCAAGGCCACGATAATGGCCAGCTTCACACCATGAGCAGCATAAAAAGGCGCTAAAGCAGATCCTGTAGAGGCATCTAGCGAAACTAATTGTGAGGCTAGCCATTCATTCTTGCTGCCCTTCATGAGGATTAATGTCGGAATGACAATATTTAGGAGTAGGTTAACCAGCATGCTTTCGCGCTTTTCTGGTTTAGGTGCAGGAGACTGAGTCATGTACTTCAAATTCAAATGGAAATACCCCTATTCTACGTCCTGAACACTTAATGTCGAGACACCTTTCCATGACAGTTGGTTATTATGGGCAATAGTTGTAGGATTGAGGCAATTTAAACAACCCTTAATGATGCTATATGTTTTACGCCATTATTAGCCAAGATATAGAAAACAGCCTTGAAAAGCGCATGGGCGCTAGGCCAGACCACTTAGCCCGCTTAGAGGCCCTTAAAGAGGCCGGTCGCTTGTTAGTCGCAGGCCCTCACCCGGCGATTGACAGTGACAATCCCGGAGAATTGGGCTTTACGGGTAGTTTAGTCATAGCCGAATTTGACTCCTTAGCCGATGCCCAATCTTGGGCTGATGCAGACCCCTACATTGCCGCAGGCGTTTATGAGCAAGTAATCGTGAAACCATTCAAGAAAGTTTTGCCGTAAAGGGGTAAAATACCCAACAACTTGTTACTCAAATAATAAACAATTTAAGGACTCATCCGTGAAACACATTATTGCCCTTTTAGTTGGTTTAGCCGTGGTCATGCCTTCGTTGGCAGAAAAGCGCTACGTAAAAGACGAATTGACCATTCTTCTGCGCAGTGGTCCAAGTGAAGAACATAAGATTCTAAAAGGCCTTAAAAGCGGCACCCATCTTCAGCTGCTTGAACAAACCGAAGACGGCAAATACGCCAAAGTGGCCACAGATAAAGGCCTTGAAGGTTTTGTCTTAAATCGCTTCTTACAAAACGAGCCGATCTCCTTTGAGAAGCTAATCCTAACTCAGCGCGAGCTGGATAAGACAAATGCGGACTTTCAAGAGCTTAAAAATAAGTACGCAGAGGTGAAAAAGGAACTCGCTGAGAGCAAGCGTGATGTGTCTTCACTCGACAAAGAAAAAGAGTCTCAGCAAAAAGAGCTTGAGTACATCAAAAAGGTCAGCTCCAGCGCTATCAGTCTTGATAAGAAAAACCAAGAATTAATGACCCAAAACGAAGAACTAAAGATCACGGTAGACACCCTGAAAGCCGAAAACGAGCGCCTACAAAATGACCGCGACATTAACTACTTACTGGTGGGTGGCTTCTTAATCGTTCTTGGTCTGTTCCTTGGCTGGTTGCTGCCTAAATTAGGTGGTCGAAAAGGCGACGCTTGGGCCTAATCCACTATCAACAACCATTCGTAATTTAACTTCCCTAGCCAGCTATCTCAGCTGGCTTTTTCTTGGAGGCGTTATGCGTTACCTACTCTCTTTGTGTATTCTGGCGTTTAGCTTGGTGTCTTTCGCAGACACTGCAGACATTCAAAAACCCTACGTTACGTTTAAAACCAACAAGGGTAGTTTTACTCTTGAGCTATACCCTGACAAAGCCCCCATTACTGTAGCCAACTTCCTAAAGTACGTTGACGACGACTATTACAAAGGCACCGTGTTCCACCGCGTCATCAAAGATTTTATGGTGCAAGGGGGTGGCTTTACCACCAACTTAACTCGTAAAGCAGCCGGTGAAGAAATTAAAAATGAAGCGGATAACGGACTATTTAATAACCGCGGCACCATCGCCATGGCGCGCACAGCGAAAGTCGACAGTGCCACCAGTCAATTTTTCATCAATGTCAAAAACAACTACTTCCTTAACAATGGGTTTCGCGATTTCGGTTATGCCGTGTTCGGTAAAGTAGTGAAAGGCATGGAAGTGATCGATGACATCAATTTAGTCGACACGGGATTCAAAAAAGGCATGGGCGACGTACCTGTTGAACCCATTGTTGTAGAAGACGTTACTGTCAGCTACACAGCCCCTTAATACTAATTGAATACATCTGATCCACAAGGCCAGCTTAGCTGGCCTTTTTTTTATGAAGCACTGGGAATCAAAAAAGCCAAGACAAATGGCAAAATCAGTATCGACAGAAAGGTCGAAATAAACACGAGGCTCGCAACCGTTTGTACCTGCCGACCACTACGCAAAGCAAACAAATAATTAAACACCGCAACCGGCATCACGCCTTGTAAAATCAATACGTTTCTAACCTCATCAGTCACATTCATTGCTTGAGAAACACCAAAAGCAACCGTCCCACCCAAAACGATACGCAACGCACTATAGAACAGCCCTTGCTGCCACTGCGAAACCTGAATGCTCGCCAAAGAAACACCCAAAGTAATTAACATCATGGGTATCGTCAGCTGCCCCACCAAAGAGAGGCTATTGGCGAACGCCTGCGGTAAGGTATATTCGGCGCCCACCAGCCCGCATGCGATAGCAATTGCCCATAAAACAGGGTTTCGAAAAAACGTTCGCCAACGTATGGACTCCCCGGTCGCGATGGCCATACCCACGCTAAAGTGCGCAATTGAGATGATCATGAAATACGCCACCGCCAAGGCTAAGCCGGTTTCACCAAATGCAAACAGACACAATGGCAGCCCCATATTTCCTACATTTGGAAACGCCATACTCACTAGCAAAATACGAGGCTCGTGCCCAAGTAGGCGAATAATCACCCAAGCTACCATGCCCACACTCGCCAAACATATAAGCGTGGCTAGAGCCATAGACCACAACGCCGCAACTGAGAGTTGCACCTGACTGATACTGCTCACGATAAGGCACGGTGCGCCGACATTAAAAACGAGCTTTGAAACAAATTCGGAAGGATATTCGTGACCCGACTTAGCCCAAATAAAACCAATAAGTGCACAGGCAATCACAGGGGTAATGACAGTTAAGATTTCAATCAGCACGAAACAATCTCTGATACACTATGGCTCTGCATGGGTTTACTTTAGACGCGGTTAAACATTCGACAGCAAAATAGCCATACGGGTTAGCTACAGTACCCACTGCCAATGTGACGAGCAAGTAAAAATGCCAAGTAGTAATAGACTTAGATGATTAAACCAGCACAACTTACCTGGTCAGAAGGCACTCCGATATCCGAAGACTTCGACGACGTATACTTCTCCAAGGCCAGTGGCATTGAGGAAACACGATATGTATTCCTTAAGCACAATCAACTGCCCGAACGCTGGAAAACCGAGCGCCCTAGTCACTTCACCATAGCCGAAACAGGATTTGGCACCGGGCTCAATTTTCTATGCGCTTGGCAAAGTTGGCTCGAAAGCAGTCAAGCAAGCCAGCACCTCCACTTCATCTCAGTGGAAAAATTTCCATTGACGCGAGAAGACCTCGAAACAGCGCTGACGCACTGGCCAGAACTGTCGTCCCTTGCCCAGCGATTAATTGAACAGTACCCACCCATTGTCTCTGGCTGGCACTGTATTCAGTTTCCAGGGCGCTCCAACACAGAAGGCCATATCACCTTGCAGCTGTATTTCGGCGACATCCACGATTGGCTACCCCAGATTCATGCAAAAGTGGACGCTTGGTTTCTAGATGGTTTTGCGCCTTCCAAAAACCCAGAGATGTGGAACCCCGAGCTCTTTAATCAAATGGCTCGCCTCAGTCGCCCTAATGGCACACTAGCCACCTTTACCGCCGCGGGTTTCGTGAAGAGAGGCCTGCAAGCGGCTGGCTACGAAATCAAGAAAACAAAAGGGTTTGGCCGTAAACGAGACATGCTTCAAGGCCGTTTTGTTAGAAGCTATGGCCCACCAAAACCCGAATGGATGAGCACGATCCCACACACAGACACGAGAAAAGCACGGAATAAGGTCCAGCCGGCAAAACCCTGGCTTGCCATACCTGAGTATGACGATCAGAACCGCACCGCCACCATCGTCGGCGCAGGCATTGCAGGTTCAAGTACCGCCTTCGCCCTCGCAAAACGAGGCTGGCAGGTGACGGTTATCGAAGAGTCTGAGATAGCCAGTGGCGGTTCTGGCAACGCGCAAGGGGTGCTGTATGCCAAGCTCGCTAGTGATATGAACCTGCACAGTCAGTTTTACCTCGCGGGCTATCTTTACAGCCTACAGATGCTTAGACAGTTGCTACCCGATAAGCAAGACTGGGACGACTGCGGCGTGCTACAACTCGCCACCAACGACGATGAGCAGTTACGCCAACAGTCCTTTATCGCGCAAAACCCAATGCCCAGTGTCATTGAATGTGTCACGGCCGAGCAAGCCTCACAACTGGCAGGGGTCGAACTCAGTTACGGCGGCCTTTACTTTACCAAAGGCGGCTGGGTGCACCCTAAAGCCTTGTGTCAGGCCATGTTGAATCACCCCAATATCAAGGTGATGGAACACACGATGTTGACTCAAGTGGAACGCCATCCATCAGGCTGGAATCTGGCGCTTACCCAGAACAGTAAAATCCATGAACTAAACGCCCCCGTGGTCGTATTCTGCAATGGCCACAAAGCACAACGGTTTTGGTGTAATGATTTTATATCGACCCCGCCGGTTGCAGGACAAGTGACTCAACTGGCACAGCAAACCGTGCAATTAAATACGGTTCTTTGTGGTGATCACTACGTAACACCAACCTACCAAGGTGCATTAAATTTTGGGGCTAGCTACCGCCTAAAGTCAGACAACATTGACGTAATAGCAAAAGAAAACCAAGACAACATAGATAAGTTAGGCGAAGCCTTCCCCGCCGTGGCCTCTCAGATTAACCTAAATGCAAAGCCACTCGGCCGAGCCTCTGTACGCTGCACTTCACCCGATTACACCCCTTATGTCGGACCCATAGGCGAGGCCGAACAGAATCGACTAACATTCGCCAATCTTGCGAAAAACAAGCATTGGCGCTTTAGCGAGTCTGCTGCGTTTTTACCTGGGCTGTATCTCAATATTGCCCATGGCAGCCGAGGTCTCAGTTCAGCCCCGTTATGCGGTGAAATCATCGCCTGCCAGATAACAGGCGAGCCCATACCCGTCACCAAAGACGTCATGGACCTGCTGAACCCAAACCGGGCTTTGATAAACGAAATCCGAAGGAAGAAATAACGCGCTAGGGGGTATCGTTCGCCGCTTTGTCTCGCGGGTAAGGGCAGCGCGGCATAACGTAATTTTTAGCCGTCATCCGGTTTTCGCGGATCGCCACCATGACCTCTTCGATTTGCTTGCACTGATCACGGGTTTCTTGCAACTGAGCCTGTAGGCTCTCAGTGCATGAGAACAGGTCCTTAAGAACCTTGCGGAATTTGTAGTGGTTAAGATGGGTCATCGTATGGCCTCCCCAGCAAACGCACATCACTGTGCATTAATGTAGGTTAGCCCTGCACCATGGTGCTGGTCTATACGACAGAATAAAACATCCTAAGAAAAGGGTTTATTATCACCCCAACCCCATTAGAGCTGATCCTTAGGCATGACTCCAACTGACTGGGTCTGGTGATCGAATACAATCACCGCTCGACCGGATTGAATTTCACTCAACAATTGTTGGCATTTTTCATCGAAAGACAGCTCTATTAAGCCATAGTCCGTTCCCTCACGGTTCACGAACTCTTGGATAACGCCTTGTAAAGCATCTTGAGACAACTGCTGATAGGGGATCTCGGTATATTCTAATGAATCAGACATAAGACAAACTGACTAGCGCAGGAACGCGGCTTCCCGCTCCCATTCACATTTCACTCGAATGTTGCCACTGTTTGGCACATGACAGCCCGATGAGGCCGGTTCCCAATGAAAGGTGTGATTACCGCTAAGCTCAGTCTCTAAATGAACGGTCGCGCTCACCCAGTACATTTTGCTCAGAAGTTCTTCGAACTTCTGCATCCAACGCTCCCATTCGTATTCAACCGCTCGATAAGACGCGCCAAAATGAATGACTTGAGTATGATAGGCACCGCTAAACACATCTAACCCCGGCATGGTAAACATGTCGCCACACAAAAACGGTGAATTAACGTCTAGAGTTTGGGGAAGATCCAGCAGGCTCGCACTATTCACCATACGGCGTTTCTGTCCGTCATCCTCCGGTGCCATAGGCACATCCTTGATGATTCCGTAAACAATTGACTCTTGATCCACTCGTCAATCCTTAAATGACAAAAACTGATTAATGATTAGGCGATTTAGTCCTCTTTACCGAAGGACACACGATTAATATCAAACTTTCAGATAAAAAGCGACACCCAGACACGCCCTTTATGCATAAGTGTCAACCGCGACACGGTTCCCGTTTGAATTGCGTTGGGTCTAGGTTCCTTCATTCGCCACATAATAGGCTAGCCAAATATAGAACGCCAAAAGCGATCGCTTTCTAGCTCCGTCTTGCAGCCCTTTAACTGCGCCTGATACATTCGACTGCGCTTTTCTACCTTACGAGCCACATTAAGCAACCACGTCTTATTCTTATAGGTGCCTCTCTCAAACCCACCCTGCCCTTCATGATAGGCAAGGTACAAGCTATAGGCGTCGTGTGGGTTTACTTTATTTCTTATCAGCGTTTTATGGTTGTACCAACCAATAAAATCCACGGCATCCTCGAAGTCATCTCGATCTGCACCCCAGTTATCCGTCTGTCGCATGTATTCTTCCCAAGTACCATCCAGCGCCTGCGCATATCCGTAAGCGCTTGACGCTCGACCAAGAGGAATAATCCACATAAACCACTCCCATGGCGGACGAGCATCATCGATGAATTTTGATTCCTGATGAATGAACGCCATGGTCACATGATGAGGTATTCGCCAGCGATCATAAACCGCGTCTGCCGCCATATACCAGTCATAGTATTCATCATAGATATGGCACACATTATTAATGTTTTGTGGTGGCGCGGTGGAGCAACCTACCAGAATCAACCCCATCGAAAGTATCAACACCAACCTAACCATTGATGGTGATTCCGTGTTGCTTCAATACCGACAAAAACGCCTCTTCATCCAACACCTCAACCCCTAAGTCCTGTGCTTTTTGTAACTTAGAGCCCGCTTTTTCACCCGCCACGAGCACGGAGGTTTTCGCAGATACACTGCCAGCCACTTTCGCCCCTAATGACTGTAGGTAAGCTTTGGCATCATCACGACCCATTGAGGCTAACGTTCCCGTAACAACGAAGGTCTGGCCTGCTAAGGGTTGTTCCTCCAACGACTTTGTTTCCACTTCTGGCCAATGAATTCCGATATTTAACAAGCCATCGATGATTTTTTGGTTATGGGGTTCCGCAAAGAAGTTTAATATGTGTTGCGCCACAATCGGGCCCACGTCATCCACGTCGGTGAGCGCTTCCATATCCGCTTTGACCAATTTACGAATATCCAAAAAGTGATTCACCAAATTTTGAGCCGTGGCCACACCGACTTCGCGAATCCCGAGAGAATATAAAAATTTGGCAAACGTAGTGGTTTTACTGGCTTCGATGGCGGCTAATAAATTCTGTGCAGACTTATCCCCCATACGCTCCAAACCGGCAATCGTAGCGTGATCTAAACGATATAAATCCAAAAAGCTTTCTATGTGGCCTTCGTCTACTAATTGCTCCACGATTTTGTCCCCCAAGCCATCGATGTCCATCGCCTTACGCGAAGCAAAGTGCTTAATCGCTTCTTTGCGCTGCGCCGCACATACCAAGCCACCGGTACAACGGGCAACGGCCTCACCTTCGACGCGCTCGACGTGGCTATCACACACAGGGCAAGTGTGCGGCAAAACAATCGGCTTCGCTTGACTGGGTCTGCGCTCCACAACCACTTTCACCACCTGCGGAATCACATCCCCCGCGCGACGAATAATGACCGTGTCACCCACATGAACATCCAAACGCTCAACTTCATCCATATTATGTAACGTGGCATTGGAAACCGTCACACCACCCACAAATACCGGTTTTAATCGAGCAACCGGGGTAATGGCACCCGTACGACCCACTTGAAATTCGACGTCTTCTAATAAAGTCATTTCTTCCTGAGCAGGAAATTTATGGGCAATGGCCCACCGAGGGGCGCGGGATACAAAGCCCAGTTGCTGTTGCAACGCCAAGTCATCGACTTTGAAAACAATGCCATCAATTTCGTAAGAAAGATCATTTCTCTTTTGTGCAAGTGCATCGTAATACTCAAGGCAGCCTTCAATGCCTTTCACCACTTTCATTTCGGGATTGACAATAAACCCCCAAAAAGCAAATTGCTTCAATATCTCGCTATGACGGTCAGGCATGTCACCGCCTTCCGCCCGACCAAGGCTATAACAACAAAACTCCAAGGGTCTTGAGGCAGTAATTTTCGAGTCCAGCTGGCGCAAACTTCCCGCGGCTGCATTTCGCGGATTCACAAAGGTTTTTTCATCATTCGCACGAGCTTTTTCATTTAAACGTTCAAAGCCCGCTTTCGGCATATAGACTTCACCGCGCACCTCCAATACATCTGGATAACCCTCGCCTCTCAACTTCAAAGGAATCGAAGGTACCGTCTTTATGTTTTGAGTAATGTTTTCACCGGTCGTACCATCGCCACGGGTGGCCGCACGCACTAACAAGCCTTTCTCATACAGCAGACTCACCGCGATACCATCAAGCTTAGGCTCGCACGCGTATTCAACAACGTCTGTGCTGCGTAAGCGATCATGAATTCTGCGTTCAAAATCTTTCATGTCTTGAGCATTAAACGCATTATCTAAACTCAACATAGGGACTTCATGTTGAACCGGATCAAATTGGGATAGAGGGGCTGCACCAACGCGCTGCGTCGGCGAATCGGAGGTTAATAACTCAGGGTATTTAGTTTCGATCGCCTTAAGTTCATGAAATAAACGGTCATACTCGGCGTCAGGTAACGACGGGTTATCGAGCACATAATAGTCATAATTGGCTTGGTGAAGTTGCTGGTGCAATGCTTCCACCTGCTCACGAACGGATGCATCTATTGACGAGTCTGAAGCCGGATTCGGCGATTCATCAAACAAAGAAGGTTGATCAGCCATTGGGGGTTTCCAAAACTATTTACTGAATGCTCACGGCCTACTGCCGCTATGGCAGCGTATACCATAGTGAAAGTCTGAAACGAAAATCAGACTTTATTTTTCGACATATGTTTACGTGAATACTCGCGAATGCGATGGCGATAATGCTCTAGCGTCTGAGGTGTTAATACGCTATGACTCTCATCATATAACTGCGCTTTAAAGTTCCTAGAAAACACCAAGGCCACTTCTGCCATTGCATCAAACGCTTCCATTGGACGTGTCGGCCCAGGTAGACTCATGAATAAACTGATGCCCTTGGTCTCCATGCTGTCGATGGTGCCTAGATCAAAGGTACCCGGTTTCAATGCATCAACCACACTAAACTGAATTTTACCCTGAGCATTCGCCTCTTCGAAACGGTGAAAAATATCCATCTCACCAAAACGCATATCACACGCTTTAAATATATGATGAAGTTCAGCACCGCTTAACAACGGGCCGTTTTCTTTTAGCACATTAATTACAAAAATTTCTTGGGCCGCCGGGCGCTCTGCCAAACGTTCGCCCACTTTTGGTTCACGTTGTTTCTCTTGAGCATGGTTTTTTGCTACCGGAGCCAAAACGACGTCGTCGTCGTCATCATCAATACCAAATGATTCAAAATCAGTTTCATCATCCCAATCGCTTGCGACGATCGGATCTTCCGGTTCTTCGTTCAACGTTTGCTGAATAAATTCAGGCAAATGTAACTCATGCTGCACAGGCGGATTTGGGTCCACCTGACGTCCAAGTTCAATGGGCTCCATCAGCACGGGAACGGGCTCACCTTCACTGATCTCCATTTCTACAATCGGTTCTGGCGCCAGTTGTTCTTGCTGCTCCGATTCGCGAGCTAAGCGCTCTGCCTCTCGTAGCTTGGCTGCCACTTCGGCTTTCGAGGGCTTATCGGATTTTACATCCGCAGAAACGTCTGCCACATAATCTTCTTCGACCGCTGAAAAACTTTCTAATTCTTCATCAGCGTCCGCTTCGACACTCTCTAGATGCCCAACATGCAATCCATCTTCACCATGAACCGTTTCGCGAACCCCGTTAGCCACAGACTCTGACACGTCATCAACAGCATCTACTTGCTGAACAACCTCACCCGCCGGCTCATCCTGCAAAGGGAAGTCATCTAAGGCCGATGTGTCTGGCTGGGGAATGTCAAATAGGGGTTTTGCCGTAGAGACAGAAATAGACTCGTCACTTGGATGTTGACGATCATTCACATCATATTCAGTGATTTCATGGGCGTTGCCCTCAACCACACTGGCTGACTCACCTTTAGATGGCGTAGACGCTTGATTAAAAGAACCCTGAACCAAATCATCAGTAATTTCCAAGTCGTCGTAACGAGCATCTGATTCGAGAATATCGTCATTGATGGTGACGTCACCATCTAACAAATCTAAATGATCATCCAAGCGGTTGGCTCGGGCTTCTCTCACTTTTTTGATACCGTCAAAAATGATGAAGCCGATAACCAGCAAACCAACCACGAGAATAAAGCTGTGAAGACTAAAGTCCATGATGCTTAATTACTCTTTGTACAATAAATAAGGCAGTCATAGTTAAAACTCAATACAGACTGCCAGTTAAAACATTAGTGCTCTGTCAACTCGACCGCTTCTTCCATGTTCACAGATACGATACGTGACACACCCGGCTCATGCATGGTGACACCCATCAGTTGCTGCGCCATTTCCATCGCAATCTTATTGTGAGAGATATAAATAAACTGAACCTGCTCACTCATGGCCTCAACCAATCGAGCATAACGCCCGACGTTTGCGTCATCCAACGGAGCATCTACCTCATCCAGCATACAGAATGGCGCTGGACGTAGGCGGAAAATAGAGAATACCAAGGCAATGGCCGTTAGCGCTTTCTCACCACCCGACAACAAGTGAATAGTACTGTTCTTTTTACCCGGCGGACGCGCCATGATGGCCACGCCGGTATCGAGCAAGTCGTCACCCGTTAACTCTAGATACGCGTGACCACCACCAAATACTTTCGGGAACAACTCTTTCAGACCACCGTTTACACGATCAAACGTTTCTTTGAATCGCGTGCGGGTTTCCATATCGATCTTGCGGATCGCATTTTCCAATGTCGCCAATGCTTTCTCTAGATCGTCGTTTTGCTGATCCAGATACTCTTTGCGTTCGGATTGGGTTTTATACTCGTCGATCGCAGCTAGGTTGATCGCCCCTAAGCGCGTGATCCGCTGTTGAATCTGCTCCAACTCTTTTTGACAGTCTTCAATGGTCGCTGATTCAGACAGACCTTCCAAAATGCTTTCAAGCTCTAATTCATACTCGGCTAATTGCTCTTCAATACCGGAGCGTCGCGTATGAATCGTTTGATACTGCATTCGACTTTGCTCAAGCTTAGAGCGAACCGACTGCGCTTGCTGTTCAAGTTGTTGACGCTTTTGTTCAACCTCACGAATGTCATTTTCCAGCGTTTCTTTTTTGCTACGAGCCGCGCGCATTAACTCTTCAACGTCCAAACGCTGTTGCATCATCTCTTCGTACTGCATTTTCAGCTCTTCGACCGGCGAGTCACCTTGAGACTGCTGATCGAGAAGTTGCGCTTTACGCTCGTCGAGCTTCTGCTTTTGCGACTGGTGACGGTTCACCGCATCCAACAACGTTTGCTTACGGTGCTGCAACGTCTGAACTTTCAATTGTTGCTGATGGGCATGGTCTTTTTGATGGCGAGCACGATGACGCGCTTGATCAAGGGCTTCGCGATAGGCATCCCGCTTCTCAAGAAGCAATTCACGCTCATCGTTATAGCGCTCCATATCATCCAGTGCCGTTTGCCACTGAATACGAGCCTCTTCAAGATTTTCAGACTCGTGAGCCTTATGCTCTTTCTGCTCGTCGATTTCAGCTAACAACTGATTGCGACGATTAACTTGTTGTTCTAAACGAACTTTTTCAGCATGAATAGTCGATTTGTGATCAGACAAAGCCTGCGCCGCCTGGTTCACTTCTCTCTGTGCGTTGTCACGCTGTTGTTCCAATGTGTTGATGCGCAAAGAAGTGGACTCTAACTCCACCTCTAATTCTTCAACCAAGGCATCTAGATCGTCTTCTTTTACGATTAACTCTTCTAGCTCTTGCTTACGCGCAAGCACACCAGATTGATCTTCACCAGCCCGTTTAACTCGAATCCAATTTGGACCAATCCAAATACCTTCCGGCGTGATGTAACTCTGATCGGCGGACAACTGACCGCGCTGAGCTAACGCTTGTTCTAGACTATCGGCACATAAAATACCGTTTAACCAAGCGGCATTTAAACCTTGAACCTTACTGGCTAAAGAACCGGCCTGTGCATCCATAGCTGCACCCGCTTCGATCAGCGTCATTTGGCCCTGTTTTAGGTGCTGCAAGCGCTCTGCATATTGCTCAATGCTGGTTACAACCACCGACTGCAACTGCTCTGCCAGTACGGTTTCAACAGCCCCTTCCCAACCACTTTCCACACGCAACTGGTCAGCCAGTCGAGCATTTTGATGAATTTGATTGGTTTGCAACCAGCGACCCGTTTCGCCATCGGTACCAAGGGCTGCTTGCTGTAACGCCTCCAAAGATGACTTTCGCCCCATTACAGCCTGAAGCTGTGTGCGAGCTTCACTTAACTCTTGAGACAACTGCTGCTGTTTATTTCGTGTTTCTTCCACCTGCTGCTGATACTGGGCAACATCCTGTTGTTGCTGCTCCAATTGCAGCTCTTTTTCGCCCAACTGCTCATCCAGCATGGCTAGCTGTTCTTCAGCCTCTTCGCCAATCTGTAGATTAATCAATTCATGCTGAAGACGATCGATGCGCTGACCGATACGGCTGATGTTGTTCTCGAAGTGTTGAATCTGAGACTTACTGACCTCGGCTATGCGTTGAGGTTCTGCGCTCTTCTCGTTGAACTGATCCCATGACTGCTGCCAGTTTTGCATGGCATCTTCTGCCTGCATTAACGCCTCTTGGCTCGCTTCCTCTTGCTCGCCAACCAATTCGGCCTCAGGCTCAATGGCCATGATCTCTTCTTCCACTTCTTCCAGTGCAAGTTGATCGGCTTCTTGTGCCATCGCTAATTCTTCAAAGCCTTGCGCCACTTCTTGCAGGTCGGCATCTAGCTGTAATGTACGCTGGCTTTGGAATTGAATGCTTTGCTCTAAACGGCCTAAATTGCCGCCAAGCTCGTAAAACTGGGCCTGAACTTTTTCAAACTCATCGGTGAGATCCACCAGCAAAACGCGCTTTTCTTCGACACCCGCGTCGTCTTGCACTTGAATCGTTACGACTTGTTCAAGTGACAACTCTTGTTCAGCAATCACCTGGTTGATCTGAGATAACTCTCCATCCATTTCGCGCCAACGCATGGCCAAGAGATTTGCACGGGTTTGACGCTCGTCTTCTTTGTAAGCTTTATATTTTTCAGCCGCTTCCGCTTGACGCTGTAAGCGATTGATTTGACGGCCTAGCTCCTCACGGATATCCGCTAGGCGCTCTAAATTTTCGGTGGTTCTACGAATACGATTTTCGGTTTCACGGCGGCGCTCTTTGTATTTTGAGATACCGGCCGCTTCTTCAATATAGACACGCAGTTCTTCAGGCTTCGATTCAATCAATTTTGAGATCATGCCCTGTTCAATAATCGCATAGCTGCGTGGGCCTAAACCGGTCCCTAAGAACAAATCCGTGACATCACGGCGACGACACTTGGTACCATTGAGGTAATAAATGGACTGACCGTCACGGGTCACTTTCCGCTTAACCGAGATTTCGGTGTATTGAGCGTACTCACCCTGAAGCTTTCCTTCAGAGTTATCGAAGACCAGCTCGATAGAGGCTTGCCCTACGGGTTTACGACCCGTCGAGCCGTTAAAGATAACGTCGGTCATGGCATCACCGCGAAGATTCTTCGCAGAGCTTTCGCCCATAACCCAACGCACGGCATCAATGGTATTGGATTTACCACAGCCGTTAGGGCCCACAATACAGGTTAGGTTTGTGGGAAATGGAATTTTGGTTGGATCAACAAAGGATTTAAACCCGGCCAACTTAATGGACTTGAGTCGCACACTACGCCCCTTTTATATTTCTAGTTTTCTAGGGCATCCATCATGATGCTTAATAGATGATCACCGTAGTCTTGCAAAGACTTCTCTACTTTTTCTACGTCCCTTTTTACCACGCCCTCGAGTAACTGACCAAAGAAGGTTATGGAATAAGCCAATGCCGTATGGTCCGCCGTCAACGCCATTTGGTAGGCACGGTGGATAGCAGGCTGAAGATCTTCCAAAATACTCTCCAGGTATGGGTTTTCGACCAAGGGATAGGTCATGCGCATCAGGTCAAACCCCGCGACCACCACTCGTTGCGGGGCCTCTGGGTCTGAACTATTGGCGATGCCACGAATCTTTTGAAGCTGCTCGATCAACGGATCTAACTGACCCGGCTGCCACATTTCGGCCACTTTGGTCGCCAACACGATCAATAAGGTGATGTAGGTCTCGTATAGGGCTTTGACCTTCTTTTTATTGATCTCAGCGACCATCGCGCCACGCCTTGGCAAGATGTCGATAAGATGACGACTTTCTAGAATCAGCAATGCCTCGCGTACGCTGCCACGACTCACTTCTAGGTCATTAGCGACCTTTAATTCTTGAATGCGTTCTTTGGACTTTAATTTACCTGCAATGATCTGCTCACCAATATGCTGAGCAATCTGTTCAGATAAACTTTCCGGTGCCTTGAAGCTCATACAGCCCTATATCCTGTACAAAATACAAACAGTTAACCCTACACCATCCATATGGCTGTTCAATTTTTAGCCAATAAGGGCAATTTAATGGGTTAGTGTACCACACTGAACGCAATTGACTATGATTGGATACAGCCACGAATGTGGGCTAAGGCTCAGATTTTTAAGCGCTTTTTAACTGTGATGGATACCACCCAACAAAGGGTTTTCCCATACGATATAGACGAAAATCAACCCCAAAACGACCCGCCACGCATCCGGTCAGACTTCAGTCCGTCAACGCAAGCTCCCACGCAACAGGAAACCAAACAGAAACATCCAAGCATGGATACCTGCCTGCGCAGGTACGACGCTGAGTGCGACCCTCACGTAAAAGATCGCGCGCAAGCGCCCTCCCACATATTGAAGGTTCCCTGCAACAGGAAACCAAACGCACAGTAGGTCGGACTTCAGTCCGTCAATGCAAGCCAGCCCCGCATAAAAGACCAAACGCGAAACGAAAACACACCGCCGACATTCCGGAGGGCCACACAACCACAATCTCATTCACAATTAATGGTTCGGTGGCACTTCGTATGAGGCAAGAGGGGGCCGGGGATCCTTCCCCGGAAAGAAAAAACGTACTGGCTTTGATAAAGCAGAAACTAAGGTAGGAATCGAAGGTAAAACCAAGCACAAACATTCAAGCATGGATACCTGCCTTCGCAGGTACGACGCAGGGTGTTATCCTCACGTGAAAGATCGCGCGCAAGCGCCCTCCCACACCTTGAAAATTTCCCTGCAACAGAAAACCAAACGTATTGTAGGTCGGACTTCAGTCCGTCAACGCAAGCTCCCACGCAACAGGAAACCAAACAGAAACATCCAAGCATGGATACCTGCCTGCGCAGGTACGACGCAGGGTGCGATCCTCACGTGAAAGATCGCGCGCAAGCGCCCTCCCACATATTGAAAGCCCCCACATATTGAAGGTTCCCTGCAACGGGAAACCAAACACGAAACGAAAACACACCGCCGACATTCCGGAGGGCCACACAGCCACAATCTCATTCACGATTAATGGTTCGGTGGCACTTCGTATGAGGCAAGAGGGGGCCGGGGATCCTTCCCCGGAAAGAAAAACCGTACTGGCTTTGATAAAGCAGAAATTAAGGCTGGGATCGAAGGTAAAACCAAGCACAAACATCCAAGCATGGATACCTGCCTGCGCAGGTAAGACGCAGGGTGTTATCCTCACGTAAAAGATCGCGCGCAAGCGCCCTCCCACAGTTTAAAATTTACACGCAACAGGAAACCAACCGTACTGTAGGTCGGACTTCAGTCCGTCACGCAAGTTCGCCCGCACAGGAAACCAAACGCGAAACGAAAACACAGCCCACACCGTCATCCTGACACACGAAGAAATTAGACTCGCCACCCACAAAAAAGCCCACTTGCGTGGGCTTAATAAACAAACCAATAAAGACTAGGCCGTCAGCACCTTATGATCGGCGATCAACTGATCCACCACCGCAGGGTCTGCAAGGGTTGAAGTATCACCTAACTGATCAAACTCATCGGCGGCGATCTTACGCAAAATCCGGCGCATGATTTTGCCGCTTCGGGTTTTAGGCAATCCCTTGGTCAGCTGAATCACATCCGGCGTGGCGATGGCACCGATATCGGCGCGTACCCAGTCACGCAGTTCTTTACGCAGGGCTTCTGAGGGTTCGACACCGACGTTCAAGATCACATACACATAAATTCCCTGCCCTTTGATGTCGTGGGGATACCCCACCACCGCAGCTTCAGCCACTTGCGCATGGGCCACCAAAGAACTTTCGATCTCGGCTGTGCCCATACGATGCCCTGACACATTGAGCACGTCATCGACGCGACCGGTAATCCAGTAATAACCATCCTCGTCACGGCGCACGCCGTCGCCAGAGAAATACATACCCGGAAAGGTCTTAAAATAAGTATCCACAAAGCGCTGGTGATCGCCATAGACCGATCGCATCTGCCCCGGCCAAGAGTCCAGCATCACCAAAGCCCCTTCTGTTGCGCCTTCCAGTATATTGCCTTCGTTATCCA
>Ga0255776_10000096_pt1 | contig 90888 bp, 80 predicted proteins | sample 071ome_19_FD_179974 | JGI IMG/M metagenome (GOLD analysis project Ga0255776, IMG submission 179974) | Coastal salt marsh microbial communities from the Groves Creek Marsh, Skidaway Island, Georgia - 071413AT metaG (version 2) | ecosystem: Environmental > Aquatic > Marine > Intertidal zone >...
GCGGGTACGCGCCACTGTTGGCGGATTTATTCGATATGCCGACTGCGAACGTGTCGATAAAAATAAATTCTCGTTCAAAGACGGACAGCGTTACGACAACTTTGTACGGTTAGTACTTCCTATGGCACGAAACGTCAGTGCGGTTGAATCGCAAATGGAACAAAGTGATCTGGCCGGTCAAATGACGACGCAAACCCTTGGCTTTTCGCAAACATAATCGGTGAAATACTAATGACAACTGCTCCCCTAGCCATGAAACCAAAAGACCGTGTGCTTGCCGCTCTTGCGGGTGATCCTGTGGATCGACCTCCAGTTTGTACACCGACAAACGTTGCGACAGTCGAACTAATGGATCTCGTTGAGGCTCCATTCCCCGATGCAAACCGCGACGGGGAAATGAATGCCCGCCTCGCGGCGACTGCATATACAGAACTGGGTTTTGACACTATTGCACCGTATTTCTCGATTATCCAGGAGTCATCTGCTCTCGGCTGCGACATGCAGTGGGAGCAGAAGGACAACTGGCCGACCGTTCGGATGTCGAAACCTATCTGGAATTCTTCATCCGATGTGCACATTCCATCAGGTTTCCTAGAGCACCAGGACACAAAGGCCATAACCGACTCGATAAGTATTTTGAAACGCGAGTACGGTGACGAAGTAGCTATCGTCGGTAAGACGATGGGACCATGGACGCTTGCCTATCACGTATTTGGAGTTGAGCCGTTCTTGCTAGGGACCGTTGACGACCCCGACGAGACAATGAAAGCTCTCAATGCCCTAAAAGAAATCACGATTCTTTACGGCCAAGCTCAAATCGATGCAGGGGCTGACGTTTTGACAGTGCCTGACCACGCTACTGGTGACCTGGTTTCAGGTGAGTACTACAGACGTTTCCTGATGGACATGCACCAGGAAATTGAAGAGGAACTTTCGGTTCCGTTAATGCTCCACATTTGCGGAGCAACGGTAGATCGAATGCCTTACATCGCCCAAACGGGAATGGCGGCATTCCACTTCGATTCGAAAAACGATCCTCAAGAAGCGATGGATGCTGTAGATGGCAAAATTCGTCTCGTAGGAAACATCAACAATCCGACGACTCTGTATGCGAGAGGACCAGAGGAAGTTCGAGCAGAGGTTTACCGAGCGCTCGATGCAGGTGTTCAGCTGATTGCACCTGAATGTGCAATTCCACTGAAAACTAAGTTGGAGAACTTGCTCGAAATCCCAATCGCCATCGAAGATTGGGTCGCTGAGAGAGGTTCCTAGACCCAATTTACGTTTGCACACTTCTTTTTCGTCCATTCCAGTGACAGAATGATTGATTGGTGCGCATCCTGACGGTACGAATGAAATCGTTCGTTTTTCACTGATTTAGATCAATTCTGAGATAGATAACTTATGCCGATAACCCATGAAGGCTTAGCTAAAGAGTTCGAGTACGTAACCAGCCCTGGCGAGCAGAAACACATCAGGGAAGCGATCGATCCGACTGATCCGATCATGCAGGAACTCGCTTACGAATTGATCGTGGGCAACAATACTGATGTCGATCGTCTGACCAAAGAAGCCTTGGATTCTGGTTACACGGCGAACCAGGTTCTCGACGATGGGTTGCTAAACGGAATGGCGATCGTGGGTGTTAAATTCCGCGACAACATTATTTTTGTCCCTGAGGTTCTTGTTGCCGCTCGGGCTATGAAAGCCGGAATGGCGCACATTGAACCGATCCTGTCAGCATCTGGAGCGGAACCTGCAGGGACCGTGATTATGGGTACCGTCAAAGGCGACTTGCACGACATCGGTAAAAACCTGTGCATAATGATGCTGCGCGGTGCTGGATTCGTGGTTCACGATCTTGGTGTCGACACTTCTCCTGAGGATTTCGTCGATGCAGTTGAAGAGCACGAGGCGCATGTAGTGGGCATGTCAGCGCTGTTGACAACCACAATGCCAAACATGGGGCGCACGATTGCTACATTTGAGGATATGGGACTTCGTGACGAAGTTCGTATCATGGTCGGTGGTGCCCCTGTGACCCAGGACTTTGCTGACGAGATGGGCGCTGACGCATATGGTGATAACGCCGTTGACGCGGTGGATAAAGCAAAAGAACTCATCGAGTTACTCGCCGAGTTGAAATCGAGCTAACACCGTCAATCCTGAAGGGGCTGGAATGTCGGATAGCGGACGACCGAATATCGATCCCGATCAGGCGAAGTCCAGCCTTGATCGACTTTTCGAAATTTATAAGGACATCGCGGCAACCGCAGACGAGGTCATGGAGTCACGTTGCCCTTACAAAGACGCCAAGAGCCTTTGTAACGCCAAGTTTCCGTGCCGGAACCAGTTTTTCCCGAACGATCCAACTTCTCGGCCTGTTTGCTCTGGTAGCGACTCAATCGACTACCGGGAAGCATGGGAGGAGTGATCTGGGAATCAGGACAATAGTTGTCCTGAAACCTCGTTCAATCTGACAAAGGATCTCGTTGAGCCCCGTATTTCTCGAAACTCAAGAGCTCAAATCTCAACTTGGAAAATCTCTTTTCGACTACGCTGATTCGTTGTCGATCCGAGTTCCAACCTCATGCAGCCGTAACGGTGAGTGTCATGAATGCATCGTCGAAGTTAAGAGCGGTGCGGACGCACTAAATCCACCAACTGATGAAGAGAAGTTTCTTCGGGGTAGCTACCGGCTTGCATGCCAGGCAAACGTAACTGATGCACAGGCAGACATCGAATTCGCCGTGTTGCGTCGCCAACCTCGAATCCTCACCGCTGGTACAAAACGTGAGATTTCTCTGAAAACGGCATATGCGCGTCAAGAGGAGCAGGTAGTCCGCATAAATGATGACGGTACCACAACACCGATCACGAAGTATTCTGGCGCGATTTTCGGGATTGCTGCAGACATTGGGACCACCACTGTTGTTTTGAATCTCGTCGATCTCGAATCAGGTGAGATTAGATATACAGCCTCGTTCGAAAACCCTCAGCGGTTCGGCGGCAGTGATGTCATGAACCGTATTTCATACGACGGTGGAGATGATTCCGGTGAGTTGCAGGCGGTCCTGATCTCAGCGATCAACTTTGAAATAGGTGAAATGGTCCGGTCGCTCAAGATTCGACGGCGACAGATATTTGATTTCGTAGCCGTCGGAAACACGACCATGCGAGAAATATTCTTCGGAATCGATGTCCAGTCGATCGGGACGAAACCGTACAAATCTAAAGTCGAAGATGAATTCAGAGTAGGCGCCGTTGAAACTACCGCGCTATCCGCATCCGCTGCTGAACTCGGATTGCGAATCAATCCAGATGCCACAGTGTATGGTGGACCTATCATTGCCTCTCACCTGGGAGCGGATATTGCAGCCGACCTGGTTGCACTGGGAATGGAAGGCGAACACGACCCTGTTCTGATTATCGATGTAGGAACAAACACAGAAGTTGTCGTCAGTGATGGAACCAGAATGCTCGCTGCGTCGTGTCCGGCTGGTCCGGCTTTTGAGGGCGGTGAAGTCACATACGGAATGCCCGGATACGACGGTGCGGTCGAAAAGATCCAAATCAGTGAAGCCGGCGAAGTGCAAGCACAAGTAATTGGGGAGTCAGACCCGATAGGGATTTGTGGGTCTGGTCTAGTTGACCTGCTTGCTGAACTAAGACGGACCGGTCAGATGTCTGAACTCGGCAAATTCAACGATGACACCGATGATTTTGTTTTCTCGGCGACCAATCATCTTTCGTTGTCCAGAGCCGACATATCAGCATTAGCTCAAGCGAAAGCTGCCAACTATTGTGGCCAGGCTATCGTCCTCCGAGAGATGGGAATTCCCGTCGAGAACTACAGCAGGTTGTATTTGGCTGGTGGTTTCGCGAACTACATAGATTCATCGAACGCGCGAGACATCGGTTTCATTGCGAACTTCCCTCTCGAAAAGATTGAAAAGGTAGGTAACGCCTCACTGGAAGGTGCTGTTATCCTCCTGCTTTCGACTGACAAGCGTCGCGAAATAGAAAAGTTGACCTCGGACATCGATCATGTTGAGCTTGAAACAGCTCCTGATTTCTTCGATTTTTTCGTTGAAGGTTGCATGTTCAAGCCGATGGATCTCAATTAGCGCTTTCAAGCCGAACTCGGCTAGAACTTCAGTGATTATGGACGTGACCGGTTACACGCTCGTGGGTATCATTCTGCTCCATGTCTACAAAAGTACTAATCACCGACTACGTTTGGCCTTCAACTGATCCTGAGCGCGCAGTACTTGAATCTGCGGGGATCGAGTTGGTAATAGCGCCAGACACTTCTGAAAACACTCTTGCCGAACTAGCCAAAGATGTTGACGCAATTATGTTTTGCTTCGCCCAGGTCACCTCAAAGGTTCTGGAAGCAGCGACTCAATGCAAGATTGCTGCCCGGTATGGCATCGGTGTCGACAACGTTGATATCCCAAAGGCCACAGAGCTGGGCATCGTTGTAACCAACGTACCTGATTACTGCATGGACGAGGTTACCGACCACGCATTCGGGATGATCCTGGCATTAAATCGGCGTCTCGTTCCTCATACCCGGGACGTAGTCCGAGGTGGTTGGAATGACGTTGCCTTGAACCAGCCCATGCACCGCACCCGTGGAGCAACTATGGGTATTGTCGGCTACGGAAGAATCGGTCGATCTCTAGCTGCCAAAGCGATTGGATTTGGGATGAATATCCTCACATACGATCCAATGATTGAGCCTGGTTCCAGCATCGAAGGGGCGACAGCCACGACGCTTGACGAGTTGCTTGAAGAATCTGATTTCGTTTCATTGCACGTACCGTTGCTGCCATCGACCGAAAACATGATTTCCGCACCTGAGCTTGCCAGAATGAAGAAGGGATCAATCATCGTTAACTGTGCACGCGGTGGCTTGATTGACGAGAATGCACTGGCTAGTGCTTTGGAATCTGGTCACATTGCCGGTGCTGGGTTGGACGTGGTTGAGCCTACTCCGCCAAATCCTTCAAGCCCGTTACTCGCGCAAGAAAACGTAATCATCACTCCGCATACTGCGTTTTTCTCGCAGGCATCAACTGTTGAGTTGGAGGAACGTACAGCTGGAGAAGTCGTGAGAGTGCTCGCAGGTGACAAACCGGAAAACTGGATTAACCCGGAAGTATCGGGCAATGCCAGATCAGGAATCTAGCTAGCGATCGACGCTTTCAGTGAACTTGCTGCTTCGTCGATGGAAGATTGCTCGCCAATTTGCGAAGAGAATGCCGCCTGAGAAACGACGTCGGCGAGCTTCTGGAAAGACTCAAGGCTTGATCCGAAAGTAATTTGTGCGACATTCGCGTACTCTCGATACGACTCGTTAAACATTCGTTTTCTGAAACCGTTCTTCGCAAGGTATTTCTCTACCTTTTCGAACGTCTTGATCGCACTCAACCGGTCTTCACCGACCACCTTGTCGTAATCAAACTCAGCAGCTGAACTGGCAGATGTTCGCGCGCGCAGGTTCAAGAACCACACCAGCATCGAACCAAATCTGACCAGTGAGAGTACGCCAAGACCCCAACTGACACCGTTATTCATTGCGAACTCGAAGCTTTTTAGCATGAACTCTGGAGTCTTTCCGGCTGCTGCCGCAAGGCTGTCTCCAAACCGCCGGTCGAGCAACGAACTTAATCCGCTTGGTGGTGCTTGCTCAATATTCGAAGGAGTTGGTAAATCAGGTCGTGTCGAGGCGTCGAACGGGATCCAACCGGCATGATTGAAATAGATCTCTGACCAGGCATGTGCTTCTTGCGGGCTTACTTTGCTCGCACCGGAGTAAGAGTTGTATTCACCAGGCAGATACCCTGTAGCGATTCTCGATTGGAGGCCTGCTTGCCTCGCCATCATTGTCAATGCGGTAGCGAAATCAATCGCACTCCCCGGCCAGAGCGCTTACAGAGTGCGCCTTTCTCACCGCCAGGGCAGTACTTCTAATATTGAACTGACCCGAACTCCTGTCGCCCAGTGCACACACCAGAACCTGAATGGACAACCATCCACCTTGCTTATGGGCAAAACACAACACATTTACGAAGGTCAGTTTAGGGTTAACCCCCAAATCGAGTTTGGAAATTGGTGTGAAAACAGTTTGAAGAGGCTCACCCGTTGCTAGAATCCGTGCCGCTCGCACCACTACCAGCACTTGAATAGGGGCATTATGGCTTTCAAGTTGGGTTACTCAACTTACGCACTTCAGATGGTTGACCCTTTCGAAGCAGTCGACTTGATCTCAGACACCGGTTACGAAGCGATTGAAATTTGCATGGGGGAGGCATGGCCAACAAGTCCTCTCAAGTTCTCAACCTCTCAACAACGTGAACTAGCTTCAAAGATCAAAGATTCTGGCTTTGACTCACCGATTTTCTTTGGTGGAATCGATGTTTGCGCTCCACATGCCGAGCGTATGCAAATGTTCGATCTAACCAAACAGAAATTTCAAATGGCGAACGAAATCCATTTCGATGATTCACCGGTACTGATCACCACCACCGCAGGTCACTCCGCTCCTCCGTGGGATTCTGGCAAAGAACAAATACGTGATGCGTTTGTGAGTCTCGCCGATATGGCCGCTGAGAACAACGCAATCATCGCCATCGAACCACATGCCGGCACCGATTTCGAGACGCCCGAAAAAGCTGCGTGGATGATGGCGCAAACTCGGCATCCGAATCTAAAGCTCGATCTCGATATCTCTCACTTCTTTGTGGAAGGCAGCGAAGTGAGGCACAGTGTGAACCTAACGGCACCAGATGCTGTGATGGTCCACATCAAGGATGGTGAGAAAGTCGATGGGAAAGTTCAGTACTGTCTTCCTGGCGACGGAAACATCGATATCGTCGAGTTTCTTTCATCTCTCCGCGACAACGCGGTTGAAACTCTGCCGGTATTCGCTGAAGTGAGCGTCCAACAGTCACTGGCCGAAGGCTACTCACCGGAAGAAACTGCGAAGTTCTGCTTCACTGCGCTCGACTCCGCCCGCAAATCTCTTGGATAACACTGCACAAATATGGCAAAAATCAAAATCAACACAATTCATCACCAGTCGATGCCAATTCGAGACAGGCAGAGAGCGCTCGGTTTCTGGCGTGATCTTCTTGGCATGAAGATCATTCCCGCCCAAGAAGGCGGCGATGGTCTCATTTGGATCCAGGCTGAGGATGGCACGATGGTTCACTTGATCCAACGCCCTGAAGACGACACACCGAACATCCATACCGCATTTGAAGTAGACGATTTCGATGAAGCATTACAGGCAATGAAAGAAGCCGGATACGAGATCATCAAAGGCCCAATCGAGCGTGCGGACGGCCAAAAGGCGTTTTACGTATACGATCCAGAAGGCAACAGACTGGAGTTCGCCACAAAATCTGGACTCAAGCCTTCAAGCCGTATCGTCGATGAGAACGGCTTCACGCGTGAAGCAGATTCTTAGTTCCATGCACTGATTCTCTTCAAATTCACGGAATCATCATGCGCTGAAATATTCCTTCATGCGGTCAATAGAAGGGAAACCTAGACTCGATTAACTCGCTACACGCGAGAAATGGATCCAGAAGAGCGTGCGGGGCAATATGGTCCGATTGAGGAGAGGAGTGAAGATGATACGAGTAAAGCCATTTATCGGGCTGATCCTCGCTCTAGTTGCCCTGGGTTTCGTGACTGGTGCAAGTTGGGAGACAGCAAATGCAACCAGTTCCGCTGAACTTGTGGCTAACGGAGACTTTGAATCCGGAGACCTTTCTGGGTGGACTGTAACAACCAGTCTCCCGGCCAGTCAGTAGTTGAATTGGGTTGTCAATGACGGCACGGTAAATCCACTGTTCGGCCCTCATGGTCCAATTGGTCCAATCTCGGGTTCTTTCGATGCATTGGCACTCGGAAATTCGCCCAGTTGGGAAACATTGAGCCAGTCGGTGAGTATTCCAGCAGACATTGCCAGCGCCACGATCAGTTGGGATGACATAGTCCGCAACGCCTGTTCTGTTTTCATGGAACCGCGTCAGGCATTCAGAGTCCTGATTGAGGACGCATCCGGTGGTCTGATTGCTGAAGTATGGTCGACAAACCCTGGCGACCCTGCTTACCAGATGGGACCGAATTCCCGTGCAATCGACGTAACCGCCCTAGCGCAGTCTATTGAGGGGCAAACCGTAGTCCTCAGCATTGAAGTTGAACAACGGTGCTATAACCTCAACGTCAACGTCGACAACGTTAGTTTCCTGGTCGACACAGTTTCAACCAAGGCGGACATCCTGATCGACTCAGGAGTGCCAGGCAAAGGTCTGTCGCACGCGCCAGGTCTAGATAAGGAGTTCAACGAAAACAGTAAGGCAGCGGACACGGCAGGCAAGAAAAAAACAACTGATACCTAGATTACGATTGTGCCCCGGCATAGCTTGGGGCACTTACGCGTATGGAAAGCGAAAATTTTGAACGTCGAATCATTGATGACAGAATGAACGAGTCGTACGCTTAACCAGCGACGAACATCATTCTCGCCAACGTAGCTCAGTGGTAGAGCAGCTGTTTCGTAAACAGCAGGTCGGCAGTTCAATCCTGCCCGTTGGCTCCATCTGAATTTCAACTGAATCTAATTCACAGGGATTGGATCCAGCATGCTGAGGTATACCCAGTTGTATACCCACTGTCACATACGACCCTCGCCATGAGGGTCGTATGTATGTTCACCCTTCGTCTATAAAGAGCGAAGCGTTGCCCTCGGCTATTTTCGACTAAGGCGGGCATGCGCTGTCCCGATCGGCTTAGACGACATTTCAAAAATGCCTCTTGTGACCGATGCATTACTAAGACGCGGACATTCACCGAGTGTTGTTGAAGGAATTCTTGGTGCAAACGATCTTCGTTTGCTGAAACAATCTCTCTAACAATCAAAAGCAGAAAACATTTGTGTAGCGTTACTTCCGACAGCGCTATCGCGTGAAATACTTTGGATTGAGGGAGTTTTGATCCCAAAAATCGGATTTCCAGACACTAACTTGAAAACCCAATACACCACTGCCCTGCTCTCCATTGCCCTAGTGCTGATATTGTCCGCGGCCTTGGCGTGCCAGGTCGATTCAAACGATCAAGCCACATTTGATCCAGCCACTTCCACGCTCGCTTCGATCTCCCTGTCGTCTCCGGCTTTCGATAATGGTGCCGATATACCCGTCGAGTTCACCTGTGACGGAACTGACGTATCACCACCACTGCGATGGACTGATATTCCCGAAGGAGCAAAGTCACTCACGATAGTCATGGACGATCCGGATGCCCCAGGCGCGATATTCAGGCACTGGTCGATATATGACATTCCTGCTGCAACAAGCACCATTAAACAAGGTCAGCCATCCGAGCCACAGCTTGAGAACACGATCAAGCAAGGGACCAACGACTTAGGAACAATTGGGTACGGTGGACCTTGTCCGCCGTCCGGCGAAGAGCACGAATACACGTTCTTTATCTTTGCTCTTACTGGCCACCTCGAACTTCCTCCCGGCGCATCAGCATCAGATTTAACAATGGCGCTCCAGGGCAAAGTAATCGGAACCGGTTCGTTCAGTGGGATGTACGCTCGCCAGTAGCCGAATTGCGGGTTAGCCCCACCTTGAGCACACCTTGGGCACATCTAAAATTTAGTACATATCAATTTCACGAGTGGAGAACCCATAGAAGCGATGAACGAACCGATAATTTCACCTGCCATCGGTTCCTAATTCTCACTCATTAGCACTTATATTGTTGTCGGGCGTCGAATACCTGATCCAACATTTTGCTAACGAATACATTTATCCACCTCCCCGGCGTAAATGCCGATCAAGAAGAAGACTTCTGGTCTGAAGGGATACGAGACTGGAAGTCGGCATTCTCATCTGACCAGTTTTCGGCTGAGCAACTCGACTCACTGACCGCCTCGCAATCTGCGCTGACGTTGAACGATCCCGTCTATTTTCATGACGCATTACCCGCGGGTGAACGTTGGCGACTGCTACCAAATTTCGACGCAGACACCGCCTATCTTGACATCGAAACGACTGGTCTCGGTGGAGATGCTTACATAACGATGTGTGGGATTCTCGATTCAGCGGGTTTCACCGCCTACGTGCGCAGTAAAAATCTCGATGCTTTGGATGATGTGATCAAGCAATACAAAGTTATCGTGACGTTCAACGGCATATCATTCGACGTTCCTTGGATCAGGCGCGAGTTAGGAATTTCATTCGACCACGTTGCCCAGGTTGATTTGATGCACGTTTTTCGACGTGCCGGAATCAAAGGGGGATTGAAGGGAATAGAGCGAAACCTTGGGTTCGATCGGGGGGGCGATCTTTCTGAATTGTCAGGTCGTGATGCAGTGGTGTTGTGGAATCTTGCCCAAGAAGGTGAACCTAACGCCATGGATACCCTGATTCGGTATAACGCGGAAGACGTTGCTTCACTTCCTGGATTGGCAAAACATGCTTACGACATGCACGCCGTGGGAACTCCAATGAGCGACGAACCGTATAACCCTGTCGCTGAGTTCGACACTTCGGTTCTGCCTTACGATGCTGCTCTCGTTGAATACCTGTGTAGTTGATCGAATTTGAGTGCTAGACTGGCTCTTTGACTCTCGCGCGTGCGAGGGAACCAGCGAACGAGATCACCTCACTCACAATCGGAATATCGTGAGTTTGATCGGCGAGACAGTTGTCAGCACTTCAATTTACCGAACACCCAATACTGAGCAACACAGTCTTATTTGCAGCCTGGGGCGGCTGGCCCGATGCAGCTGAATCCGCCACTCGATCACTTCGTGAGATGGTCAGGCAGCTTTCAGCCACCAAATTCGCAACGATAGACCCGGAAGATTTCTACGATTTCGCTGACCAAAGGCCTGTTGTTTCAAACGAGTCTGACGGATCCCGCAAATTGTCTTGGCCAAAGAACGAGTTCTACTACTGGAAATCGGATGGCGATGACCGCGACGTCCTCATATTCATCGGGGTCGAGCCCAATCTCAAATGGCGGACATACTCGAACCTGGTTCAACAGGTGGCGTCTGAATCCAATGTTTCGCTTCTCGTGACGGTCGGAGCACTGCTAGATTCAGTGCCTCACACTCGTTCGCCAAGGGTGACAGGATCGTCAATAAACCCGGATCTTGGGCAGGGATTTGAACACATCAAATACCCAATTCCGAACTACGAAGGACCCTCCGGAATCACTTCAGTTTTGATCGACAAGCTCGGTGAGGAAAAAATCCCTTCCGCAAGCATTTGGGGGCATTCACCTCACTACTTACAGGTCGCCCAGAACCCAACTTTGACTCACGCCATATTGACTGAGCTACAGAAATTTGTATCTGTGCCGGTTGACTTGAGCTCTCTTGCAAAGGAATCGGAGGAGTTCGACGAAAACCTCGTGAGAGCGCTGGCTGACCAACAGGAAATCGAGGGGTACGTGAAACGCCTCGAAGAGCGTTATGACTCTGAAGAGGAGTATCGCCAGAGTCCTGAGCCTGCTGCTCTCGTACAAGAACTTGAAGACTTTTTACGTCAGCAAAGACTCCCGGGAGACGCTGACGACGGAGAAACCAACGATTGAGCAAAATTTCCGAACAGTTATCCAAACTTGGACATGTTGAAAGGTCCGGTTTCGGATTCGGAACTAAGTCCGTATCGACCAAAATTCCGGTCATTCTTGTCGGAGTTGAAGAAGCTGAACTAGGCAAAGTCGCGCAGAAATCAGTCGACTTCGCAATCTTGTCGAACCTTCCAAAGGAATTGACTGGAGACTCTAAATCAGACATCGACATACCCGTTGGGGTTTCGGTAACAGCTAAAACCGAAGTCGAAAAAATTTTTGAATCGCAGGTTGATTTCGTTGTAATCGCGGCGGATGACGCCCCGGGGTCTGCCTTGAAAGACAATGAGCTTGGGAAGGGTTACGTCGTTCAAGGTGAACTCAACGAAGACCGTGCAAAGGCCGTTGACAGTGGTCCTTTCGATTTCGTTGTTGTTGATGGCACCAACCTCTCGCTGCCATTAAGCGTTGGTGAAGCATTCAGTCTCCAGGAAACGATTCAGCCATACTCCCGCCACATAGCATTGAGAGTCGCAATCGCTCCCGGTAAGGACGATCTAGAGCTCCTTAGGGACATGGGTGTCTCCGCACTACTGTTCGCTTCAGGGATCTCTGAATCCACTCTGAGCGAACTCAGAGGAAAGATCGATCAAATCGAACCACGCAAATCGCGCAATAACGCGAGTGCGGTCATTCCGTCGATCAATGATCGTTCAGGTGCAAGACCTGGAGATGTCGAACCGGACCACGACCACGATCACGACGAAGACGACGACTGGGAATAGGGAACCACGTTTCGAAGAACACTCTTATTGAGTAAGTAAGCGGACGAATTGAGGACTTATGGTCAACTACACGGTAATCGGACTTGGACGTATTGGCACTTCGATCGGAATGGCAATACGTTCAAATGATCCCAACAACTCGACAGTAATTGGTTACGATGCAGAAAGAAAAGCGCAGGACCTCGCTCAAAAAATGGGTGCTGTCGATTCCACACAATGGAACATTGACAAAGCGGTTGAAAACGCCGACATAATCATCGCAGCAACCCCGGCTCGCGCACTCTTCGATGTATTTGATGCGATAACACCCTATCTCAAACAAGGCGCCATAATCACGGACACTTCGCCCACCAAAAGGGCTGTTCTCGAATGGGCAGATGAACTACTACCGGATGCTTCATCGTTTGTAGGCGGGAATCCGCTTACCGGTGCATCGATTGGTTCACAGCAAGAAGCTTCTGGTCACGTATTTCACAATGCAAAATGGGCTGTGGTCGCTTCGCCGAAGTCATCATCTAATGCGATACGAACTGTGACTGACATGGTTGAAATGATCGGTGCCAAGCCGGTTTTCATGGATGCGCACGAGCATGATTCTTTCTCAGCGGCGACTACCGGACTTCCCGCTGTGGTTGCAGCAGCCGTCATGAACGCTGTTAGCACGTCACCCTCGTGGGCTGAAATTAGCCGATTCGTGGGTTCAGAGTTCGACCAGGTAACGTCGCCTGCCGGATCAGATCCAGCTTCCAACCAAAGCACAGCGGCCACGAACTCCGACATGTTGGCCCACTGGATCGAGCAGCTCATTGAAAGTTTCCAACAGATCAAGGCTGGACTCGAAGATGATGATGATCTATTTTCGCCTGATGGCAGAGTAGCCGCTTCGTTTGTACGGGCATGGGAACAACGTGCACGACTAGAAGCTGGAGTTGCAGATCGCAGACCCGACGGAACCATCGGAGAGGCTATGCCTTCTTCCGGTGACCAAATGATGGGACTCTTCTTTGGAAGCCGGATTGCACGAATGCTTCGAAGCGGGCGTGAACAGAAGAAAGATCCTACTCGGTACGACCGAACCAAGCTGAAATAGACAACAGGATATAAATGCCTCTAACCATTGCACGGCCGCGTTCTTTGCGCGGAGAAATAATCGCTCCAGGTGACAAGTCAGTCTCACACCGGGCGATCATGTTCAACGCCCTGTCGAACACAGGCACTGCACACGTAACAAACTTTTCCCCCGGCGCTGATTGCACGTCAACAGTCGAAATGATGCGAGAGCTTGGTGTCAAAATCACTCGCGAAGCAGGTCCTGAAGGAGCCGGAGACAACCTGACCGTTACCGGAGTAGGTCTGAATGGGATCCAAGAACCAGCAGAGATTCTCGACGCTGGTAACAGTGGTACCACTACCCGTTTGATGTCAGGTGTCCTCGCGGGGCGAGATATGCTCGCCGTGTTAACCGGTGACAACTCGCTCAAGTCGCGTCCAATGGGACGGGTTATTAATCCACTAACCGAAATGGGCGCCGTGATTTCCGGCCGCGCCGGCAACACGCTTGCACCGCTCGTCTTTCATGGTGGCTCCTTGCGTGGGATCGAATACGAAATGCCAGTTGCTTCCGCGCAACTAAAGTCTTGTCTGCTACTGGCGGGACTTAGAGCTGATGGTCCGACTCGTCTCGTCCAACCAGCTGAGAGCAGAGATCACACAGAGCGCATGTTTGACGCGATGGGGGCAACTCTAAGCAGAGATGGACTAACCCTTGAGTTACATCCCGGAGAACTCGAAACTGTCGATGTAGATGTGCCTGGTGATATTAGTAGTGCTGCGTTCTGGATGGTTGCGGGTGTGACCCACTCGGACGCTGAATTGCTCATCAAGAACGTAGGAATTAACCCGACTCGAGCTGGAATTATTACTGCGCTACAAATGATGAATGCAGATCTGACACTGCAAGATGAACGAACCATCGCTGGAGAGCCGGTCGCTGACGTTCTTGTACGCAGCAGCGAACTGAAAGCCACTGAGATATCAGGTGACATCGTTCCACTGCTCATCGACGAAATTCCAGTACTGGCAGTAGCGGCTGCAGTTGCGGAAGGCACGACCGTGTTCAAAGATGCGGAAGAGCTCCGGGTAAAGGAGTCGGATCGAATTCAGGCGAGCATCGATTGGTTGGTTGGCGCCGACGTTGATGCAACAGGCACGCCCGACGGAATGACCATAACTGGTGCTGAGTCTTTCGGAGGAGGGTCGTTTGAATCGTTCGATGACCATCGTTTAGCAATGTCACTCGGTGTTGCCGGAATGATTTCACGCGAGCCAATAACTGTTCTTGACCCAGACGTCGCAGGCATCTCGTACCCGAACTTCTGGAAAATTATCGAAGATTTCGGGGGCCTAGTTGGCTAACCAGCCCGCCCGTGCGAAACCACTCATTGTCGTAATTTCCGGTCCAAGTGGCGTCGGCAAGGACGTCATGATCGAGAAGATGATCCAGAACGATCAGACCGGATTTCATTTCACGGTCACAGCAACCACGCGTGCACCTAGACCTGGTGAGAAAGACGGGGTTAATCACCACTTCGTCAAAGTCGACGATTTTATAAATCTCATCGCCCAGGACGATCTTTTGGAGTGGGCTCAGGTCTATGGCAATTACTACGGTGTCCCAAAGCAGCAAGTTAGGGCAGCTCTCGGTGCTGGGAAGCATGTGATCATGAGGGTCGACGTGCAGGGCGCAAAACGCCTTAGAGAGCTTGTCCCCGAGGCCTTGATGATATTCATTCAACCACCAAGTCTCGCTGTACTCGAAAAACATCTCCGTGACCGTGGTGTCGACACTGAAGAAGAGATGACCAAGCGCTTGGCTGCAGCTGGGGACGAAATGCGCCAGACAGGTCTATTTGACTACGCCGTGACGAACGAGGAAGGCGATCTCGATTCGACCGTACAAAAAGTTGTCGACATCATTTCCGAAGAGGCGGCTAAGGTCCCGGCTCGCAATATCGCGATATGAGCCTTCATCGTTCAAATGTCTCCGATCTAGGAGTACTAGCTGAAGATGAGACTTTTCGTCTGGAATGACTCAAGCTTCCGGTAAACGAAAGCTTCGGAATAGTTTCGAGTGACGGGGACGTGGTCGTGCTGATCTTAAGCGGTGAAGGATCGGTTACGACCTCGGATCGGAAATTTGATCTTACCGACACTTCTCAGTTTCACGTCCCAGCAAGCAAGAGATTTGAGCTTCACGCGGGTGCTCAGGATCTCCATTACCTGTTAGCAACCTGCCCTGCTGGTGAACTTCGCTCGAACCAAGAGCATGATCGAAAAATAACGCTGGGTGGAGTCACAATGTTGACTACATCTCGCTACGACCGATTTCCTGATTCAGGATTCGTTCGAGGCGGAATGTTTTATCTCGACGAATGCAGAACCGCCAGTTATCACTCACACTATTCAGCCGCAGAAGTGTTCGTGTTTCTCAAAGGTCAATGCAGAGCAAAAGTCGATGGCGTGAGCGAAGATATTGGTCCTAGAGAAGTCCTACATGTTCCTGCGGAAGAGAAACACGAACTAAAGAATATTGGCAACTCGTTGCTTGAAGTATGGCTAACTGTTACGCCAAATGTATCGCCCAGCTACACTTTCTACGAGGAACAGGCGGACGGTACATGGGTCCGCGTTACACCGCGAGTCGACGGGCAAGAATCCCGTCCGCCATCAGCCTAGTTATTCATCCTCGTAAAGAGTTGATGAAAAGCGTGACCTCTGAACTTCCACATACTCATCGATTGAGTATTTTGGAGTGTGGTTCTTCAGAATCTTCTTTGCTCCCAACGAATCGTTGGTGAACAGTTCAAGCAACGTCGCGGTCATGATTTTCGCTGGAATGTTCACAGCGCGTTCGTAGTCTTCGACCAGATAGTCGTCCCCATGCCCTACCCCGACGGCAGCATTCGTATAGGGGTGTATGACTGGCATTATCGTACTCAAGTCACCCATGTCTGTTGATCCGCCTTGGGTTTGGTCAGGTTTATTCACTGTCACTTCTGACCGACCAACGATTTTTCGAGCGTTCCTGACAAACACGTCTATCAATCCAGGGTCCTGTTGAAGAGCGTGGTATCCGGCAACTTCAATCAACTCAACCTTGGCGCCCATTGCCATCGCACCCGCACGGTAACAACGAATAACTCGTTCTTTGATATCTTCGAGTATTTCGACGGATTTGGCTCGTACTCGTCCTTCGTAAAGGACATCTGAAGGAACGGCGTTTACCGACGTTCCTCCTCGGGAAAGCATTCCGTGAACCCTCACAACATCACGCTCGCGGAAAGTCTCTCGAATTGAATTAATTGCGTTCGTGGCTAGAGTTGCGGCCTGTAAGGCGTTGATGCCCTGATCGGGCGCTCCACCGGCATGAGCAGACTTTCCGATGTATTTCACCTGGTGCGAGACGTGTGCATTGGAGGTCCCGCCGATGGAGATTGCTGAATCGCCGTTTCCAGAAGTGGTGTGGGTCATCATCGCCATATCCACGTCATCAAAAATTCCCAGTCGGATCATTTCCTGCTTGCCTGATAGGAATTCAATCTGACCAGCTTCTTTCAGTGTCAGGCGTTTTTCGATTTCGATAAACTCTTCAGCAGGTGTTAGGACAAACGTGACCGAACCACTGAGGTGTTTGCGAACTTCATCATCCGAAAGCGCTGTGGCAACACCAAGCAACATCCCAATTTGAGCATGATGTCCGCACGCGTGCACCGCACCAGTGTCGGCATTGACGCCTGGGTGGGTTGGAACGAGTAATCCGTCCAACTCGGCAATTACTGCAATATTGGGACCGGGTTTGGAACCCTTCAAGATTGCTTTCACCCCGGTCATTGCGAGATTCGTTTCGACTGGCAACCCGAGCGAAGAGAGGCGATCTGCGACATATTTTGCTGTTCTAGTTTCGTTAAAACCAGTTTCGGCTGTCGCGTAAACTGCCTTTGCGTCATTAATGAATTGATCGCCATGTTTGTCGATGCGATTCAACGCAAGAGAACGCACTATGTCCAATAGATCACTCACAGGCTGTTTACTCAGAGAACATTGTGACGGATCGGAATCCGCGCATCCTCGATAGATATTCGCTTATCGACATCGGAGCCTTGAAAGAACCAGATATTTTCTTTGCCAAAAGCGCATTGTCTGAAAGAAGATCAATAACAGTTAGTCCCATAGCCTTCGCTGATTTGATCACCGCCAGATCGTAATTTTCAACAAGGTAATCGATCCCGTGACCTGTCCCTGATGTGGCGTTTGCGGTGGGCTGGATGGTCGCCACAATCTGACTGACATCTCCCATGTCAGTGCAACCGGTACTGTGCGGGAGTTCAATAACATTGTCATCGCCGATCAGCGATGCAGCGTTGTTTCGGTAGACCTCCGTGAGTTGCTTGTCGTACTTTGCAGGAAGATATCCAGGTGATGTTGAGATTTCGACAGTTGCGCCGGTTGCCAACGCGCCTGCTTTCAACGCGCGGTCAACCTTTTCTGAAGCGTTGAGAATTGCCGGCACGTTCGATGCCCTAACGTACGTTTCCAGTTGAACATTAGCAGGCACAGAGTTCACTGCATCCCCACCTTTGGTGATTACTGGATGCACACGAACTGTGTCGCTGTCACGGAACGTCTCTCGTTGTGCGTGAATTCCCGCCAAGCCAAGATGTGCCGCGTTGAGCGCGTTGATGCCTAAATGCGGTGAACCACCAGCGTGTGCGGCTCTCCCGATGTATGTGACCGTCTTACCGATCATCCCGTTGTTAGAGCCACCAACTCCGATTGTTCCTGCTGTTTCGCCACCGGTGTGAGTGAGCATCGCTATATCTACATCATTGAAAAAACCGAGTTTGATGAACTCTTGCTTCCCGCCGAAAAACTCAATTTGTCCTTCAGCACGAAGACTCTCTCTAAATCCGAGTTCGATGTACTCCTCTGCAGGTGTAGCGAAAAAGCTGATTCGACCAGTAAGTTCGGCTTTGATCTGAGCCTGACTTAACCCGGCTGCTACTCCCAACATCGAACCGATTTGTGCGTGGTGTCCGCAGGCGTGGGCAGCACCTGTGTTTTCATCCGCGAAGGAATGCCCGGGAACGACCAAAGAATCAAGTTCACCCATTACTGCGATGTGGGGACCGGGTTTTCCTGTATCCAAGGTTGCGGCAACACCGGTTAGTCCAATCCCCGTCTGGACTTCAAAACCGGCTGTTCTGAACCAGTTTGCAACGAGTTCACTGGTTCGTTGCTCTTTGTAACCACTTTCTGGATGAGACAGTATGTCTTGAGAGATCCGTTCGAGTTCGTCCGATCTCTCATTTACGTTATTCAAGAACGCACTTTTTGTATCGGATTTTGGAGTCATTGGGTTCCCGAGGTTTGTCAGCGGTCGAGAAGTGTAGCAGCGAACGCAGTCTGTCCTACCTGCTTGCGGAACCCGTTGAAGCTAAGTTCTCACCTATACTTTCCGTATGAACAAAATCGTACTCGCTCCTCAGGGATTTAAAGAAAGCCTTACAGGACTAGAAATAGCTGAAGCCATGGAGGTTGGCGCAAAAAGCGTCTGGCCTGACGCTGATGTGGTCAAGATTCCTGTCGCAGACGGTGGGGACGGGACTCTCCAGGCCCTGGTCGACAGTTCTGGCGGTTCAATCCGAACCGCCCAGGTCGAAGACGCTCTTGGCAGAACGATTGAGGCTGAATGGGGAGCACTTGGCAACGGCACTACCGCGGTAATTGAGGTTGCGAGGGCTGTTGGGCTTACACGGCTTTCACTCGATGAACGCGACGTACTAAACGCCTCGACATACGGCGTCGGCCAATTGTTCACTGAGGCGCTCGATGCTGGATTTACTGATTTCATAATTGGCGTAGGTGGTAGCGCTACCAACGACGGTGGTGCTGGCATGATTCAGGCAATGGGTGGAAGTCTTACCGATGAGTCTGGATCCGAAATTGCCCGAGGTGGAGCAGCGTTGAGCAATCTGCGCCACATCGATGTATCAAACCTCGATCCTCGCATGCAGACGGCGAGAGTTACTGTTGCATGTGATGTGAACAACCCTCTTTGTGGTCCTCGGGGAGCGTCGGCGATATTTGGTCCGCAAAAAGGTGCCAACTTTGAAGATGTCCAACTGTTAGATGCAGCGCTCGCCAACTACGCAGAGGTCATCGCGAACTATTTGCAAACAGACGTGGCGGAGATTCCAGGCGCAGGGGCATCCGGAGGTCTCGGCGCAGGACTTATGGGCTTCTTCGACGCAAGGCTTCGATTGGGAGCAGACATTGTTCTCGAAGCTGTCGAACTAGAACGTCATCTTGAAGACGCTGACCTGGTGGTTGTTGGTGAAGGACAGTTCGACAGATCGACGGTGTTCAACAAGTCTCCTGTCGCGGTCGCTCAAAAAGCAAAGATTCACGGCATTCCGGTTATCGGTATTGCGGGATCGCTCGGAGCAGGATTCCGCGAGGTTCACGACCACGGAATAGACGCAGTGTTCAGCCTTGTGAATCGTCCTATGTCACTGAAAGCAGCGATGGATGACACGAAACGACTCGTCGCAATAGCAACTGAAGAGGCTTGCCGGGCCATCGACCTAAAAATCGGTGAATAAGCCGACTCTAGGTCGTTACTCAAGAATCAACAGGTGAACTTCGAGCGGACCGTGAATTCCGGTCACCGTCGTCCCTTCAATATCTGCGGTCTTACTTGGGCCGGAGATTAGATTCATCGATCCCGCCAGATCATCCTTAAGGAAGTCGTGCCTTTCCATAGCGAACAACTCATCCAGCGATTCGAGGACCTGCCCTTTTTGTATCACCGCAATGTGTACAGGTGGTGCAAGGCTGACGAGTCGTGAAACCCTGTTCTTTGGATGGATCACCACGGTTCCGGTTTCAGCAATCCCATAATCGACGCCGGTAATTCCTAAATCAGCGGTAAACGCCTCTTCCTTGGAATCTTCTACAGAATTTTTGTGGAGCTCGCGATCTGTAGTTCTTATCGTTGCTCCCTCCGGCAGTGATAGAGCAGCTGAAACATTCAACTGATTCAGCGCCTGGTGGTCGGAAGTAAGCACGCTACGAACACCCTTCGAATCACAAATATCCTGAATGACTCCAATCGCATTTTCTGAATCACTAACTGAGTGAATGTTCCAACCGTTCTTAGCGGCGGATATCCTTAGCGATTCCATCAACTCATCAGAACGTGATGTTGAATCCTGCGTAATTTCTTTGGCTCGAGTATCGGCGTCTCCAGGTGACTCGAAGAACGCTGTTTCATCAATGCTTTCAGGTGCGACTGGCACAGAACGACCCAACGACGCTGACACACCAGAAATGAATTTCTGTCGGTCTGTCATTTACCACCGCCCAACTTCATCGACTTCACAAACGATTTCAATGAACGCGTGCTAACTGCGGGGAAATCTCGACTTGAAGTCCATCCACCTACAGGCGGTGGAGCTTTCGAGATCCATCCATTTGAGGTGAAGGGGCGAAGAGTCCAGCCAGCGATTCTTGAACCTAGGTCGAACCGTTTGCGCCCCATCATGCCAATACGCCAGGACTTCCAAACCAGACGTTCTGCCATCGAGGATGATTTTTCTTTCGGATCCTTCTCACCTTCAGCCGTTCGCCATCGAAGCTCAAGCAACATTCGTGGGATGTCAATCTTTACCGGACAGGCATCGTGGCATGCGCCACAGAGCGACGATGCGTTCGGAAGGTTTTTTCCATCTTTTAGCCCTGTCAAAACGGGGGAAACGAGCGCACCTATGGGACCCGGGTAGACCCAGCCATAGGCATGCCCGCCAACCTTCCGGTACACAGGACAAGCGTTAAGACAAGCGCCACACCTAATACAGTTCAGTGCTTCGCGCATGTAAATATCCGACAGCAGCTTGTCGCGACCGTTGTTCAACACGACAAGATGGAATTCCTCTGGACCTTCTTCTTCGTCCTGCTTGCGAGGTCCGTTAACCATCGTCACGTAAGTCGAAATTCGTTGACCGGTAGCAGAGCGGATGAGAATCCTGAGCATCGTGCTGAGGTCCTGAATCGACGGAACGATTTTTTCCATCCCCATTACCGCCACATGTACTCGCGGGACGGAAGTCGACATACGCCCATTCCCCTCGTTGGTAACGAGGGCTATCGAACCTGATTCGGCTACTGCAAAGTTCGCCCCGGTCACAGACATATCGGCACGCCTGAAAACATCCCTCAGTTGCTCTCTCGCCATCATCGTTAGCTCAGTGGCATCAGGAGGCTCGGATCCAGGCTGGTAGGACCTGTCCAGTAGCTTTGCAACTTCGGTACGGGACTTGTGCACTGCAGGTGCAATCAGATGATAAGGCGTTTCTTCAGCCAGTTGGATGATGTATTCACCAAGATCAGTTTCAACCGTCTCGAATCCAGCATCATTCATTGCCTCAGCAAGTCCCATCTCTTCAGAGACCATGGACTTGGACTTGATTACGGTTTTGACTTCACAATTTTTCGCCAGGCCGATGATGAGTTTCCGCGCTTCGGCGGCATCGCTTGCGAAGTGGATCTTGCCACCTGCTTTTTCAACATTTGTTGCCAGCAGGTCGAGGTAGTAGTCGAGATTGGCGATCGTGTGATCTTTGATCGCCTTCCCTTTTGATCGAAGTGCTTCCCAGTTATCGGTCTCGGAAGCAGCCGCCAATCGACCTTTGAAGAAGCCCGTATAAACGTGCTCAAGAGACTGCTGGATCTGTTCGTCCGAGATTGTCTGAGAGGCTTTGTCGCGGAAGTTGATCGTGACAGGTTTCATCGTTACTTACCTGCCCCTGCATTTTTCGCCGATTCGGCAAGGAACTCCGCAATATGCACAACGCGGACAGACGACCCGCGACGCCTCATCCCGCCTTGCATTTGAAAGACGCAACCTGTGTCAGCAGCAACAACTGTGTCTGCGCCGGACTGCTCGATGTAGTCGAGCTTTTCGTCGAGTATTGCGGTGGAAATGTCAGCCATTTTTACTGAGAACGAACCGCCAAATCCACAGCAAACATCTGCGCGCTCCAGCGGAACAACTTCCAGACCATCAATGTTTTCGAGCATTTGAATCGGCTCTTCGTCGATTTCGATTTCTCGTAGCAAATGGCAGCACTTGTGATAGGTGGCAGTATTGCTACGAGAAAATTGTCCTTTGAGTGCATTAGTCCCGAAGAACTTCGCAACAAACTCGTTGAATTCAAAGAGTCGTTCAGAGACGGCCTTTGCCCTAGTTTTTAGATCAGGTTCGTCACGGAATAACTGCGAGTAGTAGTTCCTCACCATCGCCGCGCACGAACCAGATGGGACAACAATCGGCCCAGCGGTTTTCTCGAACAAGTCGATAAACCGGGCAGCAACCGGACGTGCTTCAGAGCGAAAACCTGAATTAAAAGCTGGTTGCCCGCAACAGGTTTGATCGTCGACATATTCGATGCCAACTCCTAAAAGATCGAGAACCTCGATAACAGAGCGACCGACCTCCGGCGCAACTTGCTCGACCATGCAGGTCGAAAACAGCGTCACTTTGTCTGGTTTTGTTGGAGTGTCTTCGAGATTACTCATCCAACAAAAAATATCAGATTTACGGACCTGATTAACGCACGACCAGTGGTTTATTCGCCTCTTGTCGTGTGGTATTTTTCGATCTGCGAAAAATCAGATTCGGAAGAGAAGTCAAAATTGCCTTCAAGTAAATACGACGTGGTTGTAATCGGAGCCGGAATCATCGGTTTGTCGACGGCAATGAAACTTCTTGAGCGCAGGCCCGGGTTAAATCTCGCCGTCTTGGAGAAAAACACTACTCAAGGCACACAGCAAAGTGGTCACAACTCTGGAGTGATTCACTCGGGTATCTACTACAAACCCCGATCTTTCAAAGCCGAATTTTGCGTAGCCGGCAGGGCATCAATGACTCAGTTCTGTGAAGAGAACGAGATCCCGGTTTGGACCTGCGGGAAGTTGATAGTGGCAACTGATGAAGCTGGTGAGCAGCGGTTGGCAACCCTCGAAGAACGAGGGACGGCAAACAAGGTTGAAGGTTTGCGCATGGTCAACAAAGAGGAAATCGCAGAGATTGAGCCTCATGTTTCGGCCAGGGCTGCTCTCTACGCACCGGGTACAGGGATCGTTGACTACCGAAATGTCACCAGAGTCTACGCAGATAAAGTCCGAGCAGCTGGCGGAGAAATCTTTTTCAACTCCGAATTGAAGAGCTCGAAAACTCTCAACGGCACAACGATTCTCAATACCAGCTCTGGTGACTACGAATCCAAGTACGTAATCAACTGTGCCGGTCTTCATTCAGACGTCGTTGCCGAAACCATGGGTGTGAACTCTGGTTTACGAATCATTCCGTTCCGCGGCGAGTACTACAAGCTGCGAAAAGAGAGCGAATACCTCGTCAAAGGATTGATATACCCGGTCCCGGATCCTGCATTTCCATTCCTTGGTGTCCACCTGACGCAAACAATGAAGGGTTGGGTTGAAGCAGGACCAAATGCCGTGATGGCAATGAAACGAGAAGGTTACCGAAAGCGTGATTTCTCGCTAACCGATCTTGCACGCACCGTCACGTTCCCCGGTTTCTGGAAGATGTCAGCTAGAGAGTGGAAGATGGGGCTCTGGGAAATGAATCGCTCATTACGCAAAGGTGTCTTCCTGAAGAGCTTGCAGCGACTCGTGCCTGAATTGACGAGCAAAGACCTGTCCGGAACAGGCTCAGGTGTTCGTGCTCAGGCGGTAGATCGTGGTGGCAACCTACTCGATGACTTCCGAATTGAGGAAGTAAACGGAGCGATTCACGTCCTCAACGCCCCGTCACCCGGTGCAACCTCTTCCCTGGTTATTGGCGACTACATTGCCGATCTCGCAGAGAAAGACTTCTCTCTCGAAAACAGAACCTCGGTTACGGTTTAACCGGTCAAAGTAAAATCAGGCTACGGATTTACCTCATTCGATTCGTGCCGTGCCACATGTCTGTATTGGAGCCGAGGTGGTTCTTCACTGGCTCAGTGATTGCAGTTAGTTCGGCCTCGACATCTGCTGAGAGTTCGTATTCAAATGCCGGGATGTTGAGGTCAAGTTCCTCAGGTGATCGTGCACCAACCAGGAGTGAAGTTATCCCTTGCTGAGCCCTAACCCACGCCAGGGATACTTTCGCTGGATGTTCACCTAGTCTGTCGGCGACGGCTTTAACACCTTCGATAGCCTCGAATACTTCAGTCTCACACCCGTCTTCCTCGTGGATAGCAAGAGGTCGGCTCCCGCTAAATAGACGAGAACGAGAGAGGCCATCAGGTACTTCGTCGGCCGACGCGTATCGGCCGGTAAGAAGTCCTTGTGCGAGAGGGCTGTAGCAAATCAGTCCAATGTTGTTCTCACGGCACTTTGGAAGGATTTCAACTTCGATTGGGCGCCAGAGCAGGTTGTATGGCAATTGGTCGGTGACAATTTCACCCGAAGCCAAAATGTCGGTTAAGTCGACTACACCGAAGTTGCAAACACCGATTGACCGAATCTTGCCACTGTCCTTCAGTTTGAGTAGTTCAGTCATTGTGTCGGCGACGGCTACATCGTGGTTCGGCCAGTGGATTTGATAGAGATCAATGTAGTCAGTTTGTAATCGTTCGAGACTGGCGTTACATGTAGCTTCGACCTCGGACGGTACAAGATGCGGCGGGCTAATCTTCGTTGCAATTACTGCTTCGTCGCGTCGCCCCACGAGTGCTCTACCCAGAACTTCCTCGGAGTGAGAGTCGTCGTTGTAGCCCTCAGCCGTATCGAAAAAGGTGATTCCTTTGTCCAATGCAGCATGAACCGTCGCTACGGACATATCATCATCTTGCGGTCCCCAGACAGAACCACCGGCAAATGGCCAACACCCGAGAGCAAACTCTGAAACTTTGATATCGGTACTTCCGAGATTCTTGTACTGCACTGATGTTTCCTTTGCGGAGGATTTCGTGGTTCTGGACGCTGTTTGAGCACATTACACCTTCGCCATCTGTTCAGCGAGAAAATCAGGCGAGCATTTCAGTTATGATTTGACTACCGCGCACGAGGATGGAGTTAACGATGATCAAAGCAAGCGTTGTCAAAGCTGAGGATCGAGCAACCGGTGTAAGAAACGCACTCGAGTTGATCCATGATCAGATTGTCATTCCCGACAAGCCCGTGATGGTCAAACCGAACTTCGTGACCACTTCGAATCAGCTGGCAGCAACTCATGTCGATTCAACTCGTGCCACTCTTACGTATCTCACCGAACTTGGGGTCAGTGAGTTCATCATTGCAGTTGGCCCCGCAATTGGAACGCCTGAATCAGGTTTCGATAATTACGGATATCGCGATCTACAAAAGGAATTCTCGCTCGAATTTCTTGATCTAAATACCGACGACCGAATTCCTGTGTCCGCATTTGATGACCATCTGAATCCCCAGACTCTGTATATGTCGAAGCGGCTATCAGAATCGTACGTCGTGTCAGTTTGTCCGATGAAGACTCACAACAACGTCGTTGTAACCCTCGGCCTTAAGAACATTCTGGTCGGAACGCTTTCTGGTCGCGAACAGAAAGTGAAAATCCACAAGGGTAGTAAGGCGATCAACCTGACGCTCGCCAAAATTGCTCAGCATGTTGAACCAGACCTGACCGTTATCGATGGGGTGGTTGGTATGCAGGGAAACGGGCCTATCGATGGCTTTGAAATGCCATCGAAAGTTGTTGTAGCGAGTCATCACGGTATCGCCGCCGATGTCGTAGGGCTTCAGGTCATGGGATACAAGCTCGAACAGGTCGGATATCTTCGGTACGCGATGGAGCTTCGTAAACTGAATCTGGATGACATAGAAGTTGTTGGCAGTTCAATCGCCGACGTACAGGTTGAATACGAAGATCATTCACAGATCTACGAACAACTTACCTGGCCAATCGAAGGTGATTGGCGACCCATTTTCGATAGGTAATCGATCCTCGTTTTCCACACGTACCAACACAAATCTCATAGATCACAAACACGCTCAATGCCGCTGTGGTTCTCTAAGAGGGGGAATTCAGACCAGCTGCACCAAGAGCGTTTGCCTGGGAAGTCCATGGCCGCTTTCTACGGCGTATCAGTGCGAGAGTCGCAGTGACTAGAGTCCAATCCACGTGTCACTGCTCTGCAGGGCAGCTAAGACTAGCTTCGATGTCGTGCTAAGTGCACGTTGCTCCAGAGTGCATCGAAACCTGAGCATCTTCAAATCTGCCTATTGAGCCGCGAATATGCTGGTCATCTGGTTCGATTGAAAGCCATCGCCGACCTGCACGAGCTGCGACAGCTCCAGTCATGTTGCTTCCGGCAAAAGGATCGAGTACCACTTCGACTAAACGATCTTCGACACTTCTATGCGTTCGGATTGATTGCAACCAATGCACATCCAAAAATTGTTCAGGAACGACTGGGACACAGATCAGCAGCTTTTACCATGCCAAGTGTACGGTCATGGCTCGGAAGAGCTAAAACGAGAGGCGACGAAGAGTTTTGCCGGCCTGTTGAACGGCTAAGTATCGACCGTTGGGTAGCAAGCTGGTAGTAAATACAAAATCACGATGAATTGACTTAGCATCAATTTACTGTCGAACCGTGTATGTAGAAATGGCGGGAGTGCAAGGGAGTCGAACCCTCCGCGCATACCGAAGGGCACACGCCAGCGGAGTTGAAGTCCGTGAGGCCCACCGGGACCCATCCACTCCCCCGTTCATCCGCCTTCGAAGAATACAGCTAGATGTATTTAATGGCGGCCACAAAAAAGCCCCGAAACATAAGATTCGGGGCTTTCTATGTCAGATAACTAACCTGCGTTTAGACGCTCATAGCGTCTTCAAGGCGAGCCTGGAGAACGCTCTTAGGAACAGCGCCAACAACCTGGCCGACAGGAGCGCCACCCTTGAATATCAGGAGAGTTGGGATGCTCCGGACGCCATATTTGCCTGATGTCTGTGGGTTGAAGTCAACGTTTAGCTTGACGAACTTCGCCTTGCCATCGTACTCATTCGCGAGTTCTTCAACTACCGGAGCAATCATTTTGCAGGGACCGCACCATTCGGCCCAGAAATCGACAAGCACTGGAAGATCAGAGTCGATGACCTCGGCGCCAAACTCAGCGTCGTTTACATCCTGCGGTTTTGCCATTCGTAATTCGCCTCTTTAGGAATTATTCGTATTCAATTTGGTCGAAATCGACCAACAACTGCGGGTCGTTTGTAATCCCACGTAACAGTTAGATACACAAATGCCTCAAAAGGATGCAACTGCGCTTTTAGTCGGCTGCGACTGTTGCGCCTTTTTCAACAGGTGCAAGCTCTAGTGTAACTCGCGAGTACGCCAAACCGGGCATTTGTGTTGTCCAGTCCGGGTATTCAACTTCATGCATCTTAGTTGCAAGTTCACCGAAAAGTGTTGTTGCACCAATCAGACCTTTTTGTGGTGAATCTAGTGATACAACACCTTGGACAAGCACGTGTCCACTGTCCGATTTCACAAGGACATGATCACCTGATTTCACTCCAGATGTACCTGCATCAGCGGGGTGAACTTGAATAATTATCTCTCTATCAATGTAGTTCATATCACCAGGCTTCCGAATATCAAGATCTCGATGTGGCTGGCTCAAAACTCGACCTGGAGCGAAAACAAGCTCGTCGGCAGAAATACCCTGTGCAAGTTCTTCAAATACCAGCGGTTGAAGAGAGACTTGCTTCGATTCGTCGGAGAACAACGTCTCGTTATCGGAGCCTTGTCCAAACTTAATGTCACCACTCTTCAGTGATTCATGCGACATGCCAGACATTGAGCCTACAGAGTTTGCAATTTCAGCAAACAATTCTGAAGAAGAACCCGCCGTACCACTGGTATTGCCAAGCGACTCGGCGACTGACTGAGCTGTCTCCCAGCCGGTCTTTTCTTCATTTCGCGGTTCTCCAGTCTTGCGTACAAGTTGGACTCTTCGTTCGAGGTTAGTCATCGTCGAATTTTGTTCAGCGTAGGTGACTGCCGGGAGTACGACATCAGCGTGAGCGGTTATCTCGCTGTCGAAGACAGCGGACACGGCGACAAAATCAACGTTGCCAAGTGCCAGTGGCAATCGTTCGAGCCCGGGTGTTCCAGAAGAAATACCATCGGCAAACACAAGCGCAGCTTTCACGCCACCAGTAGTCATTGAGTCGATGATTTGGTCTCGAGATCGATTTTCACCCGCAGGACCTAGCCCCAGTACATGCGCCCCAAGGGTGTTTGCACCGTTGTAAAGCGGGAATACACCTGCCCCATTTTCGCCAAGGTTGCCCGTGATAGCTGCGAGGTCAACGACTGCATCAGCCAGCACATTAACCGTTGATTCAGAAAGACCGTCGTCTCCGACTAGTACGGCTCCCTTTTGACCTTCGGCGAATACTCGAGCTGCACGTCGAATTTGCCCTTCATCAATACCAGTCGCTTTTGAAACCTTCGACAGATCGAAGTTCCAGAGTGCCTGTTTAATCTCTTCAGCGTTAGAGATGCGACTGCCAACGAAATCTTTATCTTCAAGAGCCTCGTCGATGATCGCACGAGTAATGCCGGCGACGACTAGAGCTTCAGATCCGGGCATAGGTCGCAGCCATTCATTCGCATATCGAGTCAGCTCAGTTTCTCGAGCGTCGATTACAACGAGCTTTGCGCCCTCGCGTACAGCTTTCTTCGCCGGTACAGCGAGAACGTTCTGTTCTTCAGTTGGGTTACCGGCAACAACTAGCAGACTATTTGCCGTTTCAAGGTCCCATATAGAGTTTGTAGAACCGGCTGAACCAAGTCGCTCTTGCAGTCGAGATATGAGCGTGTAGCTGTCATTCAACGACGAGTCGATGTTTGACGTACCTAAAACATCTTTGGCGAGTTTGAGTGCTGCGAACTGATCCTCGTTAGATCCACGAGGTGAAGTAAGAACTGCGACATCGTCACCGGTTTTGCCTGCGAACGCGTAAGAGATCTTCTGAAGAGCTTCTTCCCAGGTTGCCTTGCGAAGAATTCCGTCTTCCCGCACGTATGGGCGCTTCAGTCGAGAACTGTGGTTCGAATATTCGTAACCAAATTTACCCATCATGCATGCCTGGCCATTGTTCGAAGCACCAGCCAAGTCGGCCTTGAATCTGACAACTTTCCCGAACTTATTGACCTCAGCGATCATCTGGCAGCCGACCGGGCAATTTGTGCAAGTGGTTTTGACCTCAGAAACAGCCTTCTCCCACTTGTAGTTGCGCTCGGTAAGTGAGCCTGTCGGACAAACATCAACACAAGCGCCGCAGAATTCGCAGCCACTTTCAAGCAGTGAGGTACCGTGAGATGTACCGACCAACGCAACTCCCGATCGGGAAGTTAGCGTGAGGGCGGTATCGAACCGAACCTCGTCGCAAACTCGAACACAGCGGGAACACACGATACAGAGGTTGTAATCGCGGTCGTAGAACGGGTCATCGGCGTGTATCGGTAGATCACGCCGGTGGTAGTTGAGCGGAGTGCGCAGATCGAGTTCGACCATGCGCACGGTGTCTTTGAGTTCACATCGCTCGTTTTTCGGGCAAATCGTGCAACGGTCCGTAACCGTCACGTGACGCTGACAAATGTCTTGAGGTCCGCATAGTTCGATTCGGTGACAGGTCAAACACCCGTGTGGGTGCTCACTCATTAGTAGTTCTATGACGTTTCGCCGCAGACCTTCGACGGCTTCACCCGTCGTGGTGACTTCCGCGTCTGGCATTGGAGGTGTGGTGCATGAAGCAACAGTCATTTTTCGACCGTTTGCTTCGACCTCGACCATGCATGCCCGGCAGGAGCCCTGGGGCTTCATCTTCGGGTAGTAGCAGAGGTACGGGATGTAAATATCCTCGTCCATCGCTGCCTGCAGAATCGTTTGGCCCGGTTTCGCGACTACTTCGCGGCCATCGATTTTGAAGGGTGTGCCATCTGCCATGCAGAATTTCTCCAGAGTTGCCTAAAACTAAGGTCGAGTTCGGGTTGGCAGGATCATCGTGCCATCACCAAATACTCCACCAGGTTCAATTTCGCCTGAGACGCATGATTGAATTTCTTCGCCGAAATATTTCAGAGCTGATGCAATTGGGTTGAACCCAAGCTGACCGTGTCCACAGAGTGATCCGGCCTTCATACTCGTTCCTATGCGCTCAAGAAGCGCAAGATCGGCTGACTTTGCTTTGTTCTGGCACATGCGATCCAGAATTTCCAGCATGTGGGTATTCCCAAGTCGGCAAGGGAAACATTTTCCGCACGACTCAAACTGGTTGAATGCGACGAGGGCTCGTAACAGATCGACAACGTTGGTCGTTTCATTACCAACAATGATTCCACCAGATCCAATTGACGCTCCAGCGGCAGACATTGCATCGAAGTCGATCATCGTGTCGAAAGCTTCTTCGCCCAGGAGACCGTTTAGCGGACCGCCAGCTTGAAGTACTTTGATGCGTTCACCTTCGGACACGCCACCACCAACTTTTTCCAGGACATCTCGAATTGTCATGCCCATTGGTATTTCGTACATACCCGGGTAAGTGATGTGGCCGGACAGACAAACAATCGCTGTGCCGGACGTCGTTTCCGTACCAATTCCCTTGAACCAGTCGGCCCCGTTCCTGACGATCTCAGGTACGTAAGAAATCGTCTTTACGTTGTTGATATTTGTCGGTTTCTGCCAAAGTCCCGCAGCGGCTGGGAAAGGTGGTTTGAAACGTGGAGTCGATCGCTTTCCTTCTATAGCCTCCATGAGAGCTGTCTCTTCACCGGCAACATATGAATCGCCAGTTAGAGCGACTTCCATGTCGAATGAGAATTCGGTGCCAAGGATGTTTTTGCCAAGTAATCCAGCTTCGTAAGCGTCTGCGATTGCTTTTCGGGCGGATTCAATCGGGAGCTCATGGCCAGTGCGGATAAATATGTAGCCATGAGTCGACTTTGTGGCGTAACCGTTGATGATCAGGCCTTCAACGAGAGTGTGGGGGTCGTTTTCGACAATCCCCTTGTCGTTGAAGGCACCGGGGTCACCCTCTTCGCAGTTACAAAGGACATATTTCACCGGCGCAGTTGATGGTGCCAGGAAGCTCCACTTTACACCGGCAGGGAAAGCTGCTCCACCCCGACCTCGAAGTCCCGAGGCTTTGACTTCATCAACAATCTGCTCGGGAGTCATCTCTGTGAGTGCCCGATTCAGAGCCGAGTATCCACCATTCGCAACATACTGGAGAAGATCGTGTGGGTCGGTATCTCCGAAGTTTCTAGTAGCAATCTTTTGCTGATGAGAGATTTGTGGAAGCGACTCAAGCTCTGGAAGATTCCCGACTCCTGATCCGTCACCACCGGAGTACGCAAATGCTCGATCAAGAAGTGGGTTTCCGTCACGAACATGCTGTTCTACGATTTGTTTCGCTTCTTCTACTTCAACGTTTCCGTAGAAGATACGAGTGCCGTCTGGCATTAGTACATCTACCTGAGGCTCCATGTACATGAGCCCCATAGCGCTCACCATCGAGACGTTTGCGTTTATTCCGGCGTCGGAAACTGCGCTATTCAGAGCATCGAGAACATTTTCAGCCCCGGCTGCCTGTCCCGAAGTACCTCCACCGACTCTGATCCACGGAACGTCGCTTGAAGTCAGCTCCTCCCAGCGTTTGCTGGCTATTGCTTGAAGCTCTTCGAACTGGGTAGGCATGCTTTAGGGAATCTCTCTGTGAACTCTAATTAGGAAATACCGCGTAGATCACGTGCGACATCTGCAGCAGATTCGGGAGTCTGGCGACCGATCAGGTGATGGTCGATTGCAATGCAAGGTCCTTGGGCGCAAGCACCGAGGCAAGTGTTGTACTTGAGAGTTACCTTGCCATCTGCAGTGGTGCCCTCTTCTTTTAGTTCCAAGGCAGCGTGTACAGAATCGAGTACCTGCTGGGCACCGACCAGGTGGCAGGATGGCCCCCAACACACGTCAAGGGTCTTCTCACCTGGTGGAGTAAATCGGAAGTTGGTGTAGAAAGACGCCACGCTCCAAACTTCGTTGATAGTCGAGCCGCAAAAAGTGGCGGTTTCGTTGATCGCTTCGTCTGGGAGATAGTGGATCGCGTCTTGCACTGCAATCAGTGAAGAAAGAACAGTGATCGTCGGCTGCTTTTGAGCGTTCAATGCCTGACGAATCTGCTCACGCAATTGTGTGGGCTGCTCGGTGTCAGCAGTTGTCAACGGAACCTCTTGAATATGCCACTAAAACGACTTCGAGAATTGGTTCACAATCGTAGCAGAGCCCAATAGCACCATCAACGCAAAAGTAATGTGATTCAGCGGGTTAGAAGAGTCGATACTTTTTGTAGGCTTACTTGGGATCCATTCCCTGGAGAATCATGCGCCGCAGTTCACTCTCTGTCGACATGACTTCTCCGGTCCGGTCCAACAAGTTCCCAATCATGTCTCTCGGGATGATTACAACACCATCAATGTCTGCGATTACGTAGTCGCCGGTATTGATCGTCACGCCACTGATTTCGATGTGTTCCGCGGTTGACCCAACCGTCCAACGACCAACTACATCCTTCGGGCTGAAGTAACGGAAGAATAATGGCCATTCGAGATTACGAATAAACGTCGAATCCCGAGTACCGCCATCAACTATATAGCCGCGGATTCCCCGGTATTTGAGCGTCTCTGCCGATAACTCTCCCATGTGGGCAATCGTGGAATCATTCGGTTGGCAGACGATTACCGAGTTATCTGGAGCTTTGCTAAGTAGACCGGTCTACTGCAGTAGAGAATCGTCGTCGCTGATCGATTCGTCTATGCGACCACTGCAGGTTCAGACTTCTCCGGCCAACACTAGAGAGTCATCCAAAGGTCGTATCTCAGGATGCAGAACGCAGTCGCGATGACCGAACTCTCGCATGACGTCGAATACAGCGCCTGATTAGCACCGTTGTAGTCGCTCAGTGAATTCATTCGTCAACGTAATTAACCTTCCTGAGCTCACAATACCCCTAGAATACTGCCCTGCCCTATCAATTTTTCTGCGGAGCCCAAACGTGAAGATCAAATCAATCGAGACGATACAGATAGAAGAATTCCCGATGATTATCTGGGTGCAAGTGAAAACCGACTCTGGTCTCGTTGGCCTTGGTGAAACATTTTTCGGTCCTCGTGCTGTAGCCGGCTGTGTTCACGAGATGTTCGCACCGATGTTGATTGGAAAAGATCCACTGGCAATCGAACGTCACTGGCGTGACATGTTCGATATGGCGAACGCTTATGGCTATGCAGGCGCCGAATCCAGAGCAATTTCAGCTATCGATATCGCTTTGTGGGATATAGCTGGGCAAGTGACAGATCAGCCAATTTATAACTTGTTGGGTGGCGCTTGCCGGGATCGTGTCAGGACTTACAACACGACCGGACAATATGGCGAAAACAAGGACATGGAGCTCGCTATTGTTAATGCGGGAACTCTCGCCCAAAGCCTCGTCGATGACGGCATTACGGCAATGAAATGGGCATTCACTGACCACTTTGCTGATATCAATCGCGGCACTCATGTTTCCAATGAAGACCTGAAACTGATGATCAAACCGATCGAAGAAATCCGGAATGCGGTTGGTGATCAAATTGAAGTTGCGAATGACGGCCACGGCAGATGGAATCTGAATTCTGCGATCAGGATCGGCAAAGCGATGGATCACCTCGACATGATGTGGCAGGAAGAGTTGATTCAGCCGACAAATGTAGAGAGTCACTTGAGGCTGGCTGACGAGGTTGAAGCTCCGATTTGCGTTTCGGAGCGATTAATAAGCAAATACCAGTTCCGTGATTACCTGAAAGCTGGCGCTGCTGAAGTAGTAATGCCTGACCTAATTTGGACCGGCGGAATCACCGAAACCAAGAAAATCTGCACCATGGCGGAGGCTGAACAAAGACCAGTCGCACCTCACGACATGACAGGCCCAGTCAACGTATTCGCCTGTGCACACATTTCCATGAGTGCACCTAACGTTTTTCTGATGGAAACGTGTCGTGCGTTCTACGGAAACGGGGGATGGTACGACAAGGTTCTTGAAACCAATATCAAAGTCGAAGACGGATACCTTCTTGCACCTGAAGGACCAGGGCTTGGAACACGATTACGTCAAGATCTTTTCGACCGACCGGACATCACTGTTGAAGTAACCGATGAACCAGGAACGCATTTCCACTGGGGTGGTCACGAATCTCCAGTTTTTGAAGTAGTTGGAAACCCGGGCGAACGGGCTGTGAAGTATCGCGAGGGATGGGTTGGCGACGATCCTGACATGGTTCAGGGTGCTTTGAAGAAATAACACCCGAACCACCGTTTACTCGCCTGGTGCACCAGCTTTTTCAGCGGCTGCCATGTCTAATGAGCGGTCGCGTGGCTGAGTTGGCGACATCACGATTTCCTCGATTACAGTCCTGCCTGGTAGAGTTGCGCAAAGCAAGATTGCTTCTGCAACGTCCTCAGGCATCATCATCGTCGCCCTGGCATCTGCGTCAGGATTGTGGGGGCGATTGTCGAGAATCGGGGTGTCGACCTCGGCTGGCAAGATTGTCGATGCACGAATACCTTTGGCGTTCAGCTCTGAGTTGATCCCACGCATGAGGTTGTAAGAAGCGGCTTTTGCCGAGCTGTATGCTGCACCACCTAGCAAGCCTGGATGCAATGCTGCGTAAGAAGAGGTTGTAATGACCGTTCCTCCGCCGTTTTCGATCATTGAATCGACAACTGATTGAGTTAGGCGGTATACGCCTTCAACATTTACCCGAAACACGCTCTCCCACTCTTCTACTCCTACGTAACGGATTGAGCGGACTTTTGAACTGTGACCAGCGTTGTTGACCAGGATGTCCACTCGTCCAAACTCGTTGATTGCCCACTTACCGAGATCGGCAGCGGCATCTCCGTTTTCCAGATCGACTGATTTTGCTACAGCGGTTCCACCATTTGCTTCTACGAGAGCGACTACTTCATTAAGAGGTTCGATTCGACGTCCTGCCAAGACCAAACTCGCACCTTGTTCAGCAAACATCAGGGCTGCGGATCTTCCAATCCCAGTACCGGCACCAGTGATGATCGCTATTTTTCCGTCCAGTAAGCCCATTGTTAGTCCTCAATTGAGTAGCAAATTCTGTGAATTATTAGTTCCAGGATTTCCATGATTCGTTTTGGTCGGTGGCAATCATATCCGCCATTTCTCGTCCCATACGAACACTGTAGTTAGTGCCCCGGTCCTCAGGATAAATCTGTGTGGTGTTTGCAAGATAAAGACGCTTGATCGGGGTGCGGAAATCTGGGATGTGGTCAGAGTAGTGCGTTCCGATTATCGGTTGGGCTGCGCTGAGTGCGTTGTAATGGACATTCTTTATCCAGGAACGATGAAAAGCCGGATTGAACTTCGTCAAATGCGGCATGTAATACTCAAGCAACTCGTCCTGAGACATTTGGTACACGGGATCGGTCCTGTCGAGATAGTTTGTTAAGTAAAGAATGTTGTTTCCGCCGTACCACTCTTTCGGAAGCATGTTTGTGTGCTCGATCAGACCAAGAAAAGGAACGTCCGGGTCTGCGATGTTCATCCAGTAATAACTGGTCAACGGGTGGCTCATTTCGAGGATCACGACCACAGCGCCAAGATAGTGAACGTCGTCTAGGCGTTTGCGGTAATCATCCGGCAGTTCAACAAGGTCAGGGAATACGAACGAGGGTGTGGTCGAGAGAACGCAATCAAAGCTCTCAAATACCTTCTCACCTGTTCGAGTTTTCGATGTCAGACCTGTCACCTGTCCATCGGAGGTTTCGATTTTGACCACAGGTTGGGATAGGAGGACTTGCCCTCCTGCGGAAATGATCTTGTTGTGCAACGTTTCGAAAATTGTGTCGAAACTGCCGTCGGGGTACCCCAGCATCTCGCGACGACGAACTCCTCGGCGAGACGCAAATCTTGTCTGAATTTTCGACCAGAACCACGGCATTCCAATTTCTTCGTAATGATCGCCGAACTTGCCCTTCAGAAGTGGTGCCCATACTTTTTCATAAGCCGCCCCACCGAGTCGCTCGCGAAGCCAGAAATCCGCTGTTTGAGATTCGAGTGTCCGCCAATCTTTGATTCGCTTTACCTTCAGGGCGAACAGGCCGAGCTTGATCCGGTCTTTCAGCGGTAACGCTCCAAAACGTAGAAGATCTACCGGTGTGGTTGTCTTGTATGTGGTTCCTTTAGTGTGTGTTCCGACATTCGACGGATACCACTGCATCTTGTTGCCAACTCCGAGATCTTCCATCAGATCAAGAATCGCGGTGTCATTGGTGAACAAGTGGTGATAGCCGCGTTCCAGGGGGAAACCACCGACAGGAATTGTTGACGCCTGACCAGCAATAAACGGGGCAGCTTCGTAGACGATCACCTGGTGACCCGAATTGAGTAGGTCGTAAGCAGCAGTGAGCCCGGCCGCTCCCGCACCAATTATTCCGATCTTCAAACAGCCGCTCCTTCGTCGCCAAGTGCCGCCTGACCAGAGTCTACGTCTTTCATCAAACCAGTAAGCGATCTGCCGTCGAGAACGAGAAGTATCGCACCTACGACAGTAGGTGGTACCCAAAGAGCTACGTGTACGGTGAGTGCGTAGGCAGCTGCAAGTTCCTGACCAACACCCAATGCAACCAGAGCTGCTGCACCGAAGAAATCAAATGGTCCCCAACTTCCTGCCGTGGATGGGAGTACACCTGCGAGATTTGCAGAAGCAGTGAACACGAGTATTGCCGCTACGAACTCGGTCTGGGTATCAAATATTGGTCGCAAATCAAATCCGAGCGCGATGAGGTAGTACATCGCAGCTTCTGATGCCCAAACTGGAAGCGACCAAAGGAACGCACGAGAAAGCCCTGGCAGCGAATCGATGACAGTTAATCCCTCAAGCAACTTGCCAGCAATTTCGAGTAACTTACTTCTAAGTTCCCCCGGTACAAAAAATAAGGTTTTAGCAACCCATCCCAGTACTCGAGTTGCTGATGTCGTCGAGATGATTACGACCACTCCGGCGACGATCAAAAACGGCAATAGAGCGATCGTGGCCAGCCCGGGAGCTCCACCAGGGACGTCAGATGAGATGCCTCCAACAGCTCTCTCAACCCCTACAGTTCCCATCAGCCCTCCAATCGCGAATATGAACAGCAGTGCAAGAACGTCTGTCGCCCGCTCTACGGCAACAGTTCCAAACGCCGAAGCGGTTGAGCACGATTCCCTGATGCTCAAGTAATAGGATCGAACGACTTCACCGATACGCACGGGGATCAGGTTGTTCGCCATGTAACCAACCACCACGACCGAGTACACGTTTCGCTTGGGGTTTCCGATCAGTGGACGAAGTAGAAATTTCCAGCGGGCTGTTCGAAACCACACGGCAAGGAAATACAGAATCAGCGACGGCGCCAGGTAAACGTAGTTAGCGTCTTTCAGCACATCCCAAATAAGGTCGAACTCAACGAAAAACGCAAAAAAGATTGCAAGGAAAACGGCACTACCAAACGCGCCTATCCAGAATGCTTTGTTACCGAGGAACATTATTTGGACGTCTCAGCTTGATCTTCGGCGACTAATTTACTGTGCTGGTACAAGAGGTAAGGAGTCAGAGTAGTAAACGTAAGAGTCGATCGAGCCAATTGATGAACTCATCTCACGATACAGGAAGTAATCTGCGATTTCGCGCCACGCCTCCCTGTCGGTGAATTTTCCAAAAAAATCACCCGGTGTTACTTCGCGATAAAGGTGTTCTGGGAACCACCATCTATGTACGAAGCGGCGTCCTTCAGAGAACCCTGTCGGAATACTGGACACAGTTTTCGTGTAGTTGTTCGCGTTGATGACAGCAATGGCTCTGTCCGGTCCCACTTCGGTGGCGTTTTCTGTGTGGTCGCGGAAAGATGCTTGTTTGTAGTTTCGCAAATACCACTGCCATGGCCATGTGTAGGCATCTCGCGTATCAATGTCGATCTTCAGGTTTTCTCGATCGCCTGTGAGAAGGGCCGTTTGCTCTATTTCTTTAGCCAGATCGTGGAGATCAGGAGCAGTTTGTGTGTAAACGAGCATCTCACGCGGTATATCGCCGTTGTGATAGCTGGCTACCCAGCCTGCTCTGAACGAGAAAACGAACAGGACGGAAACAGCGACCAACGCGGCGATGCCAGCCGCTGGTCTGTAACCAATCCTTCCCCCTAGGAACGACCATCCAAGGACCAGGAGTCCAACTACCAGGAGAAGAACCCATGTCATGACAAATCCGCCAACACCTTCAGGTCTGTCGTTCAGGGCGACTTTCCAAATCATCATTAGTAGTAGCGGGACACCAGGGACCAACAAAGCCGCGTAGTTCGACCAAGCTTTCTGCCAGTCAATACTCATCACGATGTCGTTCAAAACCTTTGCAGCAAGCACGATAGCCGGCAATGTCACATTTACGAGCAACCACGGCATTTTTTCGCCAGCTTCGGTATAAGCAGCAAATGTGGCGATGGTCCAGAAAATAAGGAATCGATTGAATCGGGATGTTTTCAGTGTGAACGGGAAAGCGAGTGCAACAGCAACAACTAGTAGCATCGCGGCAGTACCAACTGTCGTTAGGACATCCTTCTCTTCACCACGGACAATGCCATTTGTGAACGACACAGAATCGACCGCAAGAATAATCATGCCAACCACTGCGATCGCAGCTGCAATCCACGGGCGAATCCCCGATCGGAACATGTAGTACAGCGTAGCAACCGTTGCAATTGAGAATGGCAGGAATTCGTATACCGAACCAATCATGAAGTAGTAGTACCAGGGCTGATTGCCCCTTGCGACGTCTTGCTGTGCTAACCAGTATCCCAATGACTGCCACGCACCAGTAATTACCCCACCTGGGTTGGAACCGAAATTAGAAAAAATAAGGATGAATACTGCGAGGAAAATGCCGAAAGCAATCAGAAAGACATTGCGTTTCCAGTACCAGCCAATAATTATGGCTGCAGCAAGGAACGCGGCACTGACTCCAATAGCAATACTCCAACCACCACCGTTTGGGCTACCTACCGCAACACCAGGAGTACCCTGTTCGGCAGCGAGAGTGAACCCAATCATGTTCTGGAATATTGCCGTTGACGCGGCGAGTACCGGCAGGGTGAATGTCCCAATCAGAACCATGAAAGAAGCTTCGGGTGAGAACTCCGAAAGCATCCGGCGGGCATAGAGCCAATCGCGAATTTCTTTCCAGGTACTAATTAGCAAGTACCCACCCAGTATCGCAACTACAAGGTATTGAGTTTCCTTTGTCGTAAAGCCCAGGGCTACCAACGCTGCTGCCAGATAGAGCCAACGATTTTTCTTTTCGTCAAGGTATCGCCACATCGCGCCAACAAGTGCGAGTGTGAATACAGCCATGAAAATATCGTTTCGGGCAAAGCGACTGTAATAAAGAAAAGCTGGTGAAAACGTCAGCAAGAATGCGGCAGTAAGAGCACCGAACTGCCCGAGTCTTGGTTTGAGAATAAGGGGTACCATCACCAGTCCAACACCGAATAGTGCCATCGGCAGTCTCAGTGATGCTTCACCATCGCCGAACAGAAAGAATGACGTTGCAATCGAATGGAATAGGAACATTCCATGCATCAGCGGATTGTGGTCGTATCCGGCACCATTGAAGATCTGGAATGCGAAGTATCCATGCAAGCTCTCGTCGTGGTGGACTGCCCTACTCCCCAGATCGTAGACACGCATCACGAGAGCAATTGCTACGAGACTCGCATAAATTGCCCATTCGATCCGTCTAGGGATGCCAAAGTCTCGGGACTCAGATTCAGCGGACTCTGTTGAAATGAGGGATGATCCAGGTCTTGAAACAGGCGCATCGCCTTCGACCCATATTCCATTGTCCCAACGTCCAGAAACTATCGAACTTACCTCAACCTATATTTCATGTGATCAGCTGCTCACGATTCGATTCTGAATACCGTGAATGCGCCTTTCTCAATTACGCGGTCACCAAGAGTATCGAAAATCGATATATCGATGTTGTTATAAGCGGCTCGTTCACGAGGTCCTACGACTAACAAAGTAATCCCATACTTCGAAATCAGTGACTCAACATGTTCAACGTCAGAACCGTTGTAAATGGATTCAACATCCTTTACTCGCTGCGAGGGATCAAAGCCTGCTCCATGCCATTGTTTTTCATGGAACTCCCAACCGATCACCGTGGGAACACCAGTTGTTGCAGAAATCCTGGAAGTTTCTTGATAGCTAGATCCAGCTGCTTCGAGCAAAACATCATTGTCTTGCGATGAATCTCGAATGTGATCAATTACCCACAGCTCATCGCTATTTCTGACCCCTATGAAACTGGTGGAGTCAAGATTAGGGCCAAGCCCAGAATCGTCCGCTTTCGAGAAAATTGCGGACAAATCGAAATAAACGGATGTAGCTACCAGAATTCCAAAAACAGTAATCGCCGCCACCATTCCGATCCTCGTCCAACCAATCGTTGCCGGGAGCAATCGCGCTAACTGGTACGTCGAATATCCCCCTGCAAGTGCTAGCAAGATCCAAGCCTGGTAGTAGAACTTAAATACGGTGTTCATTCGGTTGCCGAATAGGTCATGAATAAAGAACAGTTCGGCTGCGAACACCAAATATGCAGCAAGCGCGGTCGCGACTAAAGCAATTTGTGCGCCGTCGTCTGCGCCTCGGCGCGCCCTGTCGAGCGTGACTCCAATTGAAAGGAAACTAACAACTCCCAGTACAAAACTAGTCGGGAATTTATAGATGACTTGCTCTGGATCACTATTCGGATTGAGCGATAGATGGGTAACAACCCAAACGATCCATGGGGTCAGAGTGACTCCAGCTGCGACTATCCAACCGTTCTTCCAAACATTACTTCGGCCGGAAACGGTAATAATTCCGCTTCCAGTTGCCACTCTTAACGGAATCCGATTCAACACAAAATAGATCAATGGCAGTACTGTCAGCGCGAGTGGCAACCAGACCGCAAGAGCATGAATTGGACGCGATCCCGTCGCCGTAGTGGCTATCGGTGGCCACTGAATCTGACTTTCAGCGGTGCCGAGGTAAAACGGCGAGTAAACAAACAATCCAGCGATCCAAATAAGCATCACCGGAGTGAGAGTTCTGAGGAACTCCGTGAATGTGAACCTGGAACAGAGAAGGGTTGCCAATATCGCCGTTCCTATAAGTAGCAACAACAGCATTGCTACATCCCAGAAGTTGATGAAGCCCAATGAGCCAAAAGAGATTGCGCCTGCGATCGCGAGCACAGGTCTGGTTTTGAGAGTCGAGAAGCTGGTGTCTCGGAAGAAAAACAATGTCACCGCGATGGTTACCGCGGTCAATAAAAACGGGATTGCCATCAAGTGTGGGTGAAAATCCCCAAGGAGAAAACTAAAAAACGGAAATTCTTGAATAGTGAAATCCACTTCGTTCCCAAACTCGTCGTAGGAGTTGATGATCCGTGAACTTTTCCACCACCACCAGAAATCGTCCGGGCGCCACGTCGCCACATTGCTGATCCGGTCATAATCAGCGCCCTTAAACCAGATGAGAAATGACCCTGGGATTGCCTTCGAAACATCAAGGAAGACGATAAGCCCTGACATATTGGTCAGGAATACGAGAAATGCCGCTGAAGCAATTCCCGCGATGTATGCACTTTTTCTACCGCCCCCATCGCGTCTCACTAGGGTAGCTGCGAGGGATGCAATCACAGAAGCTCCGAGTCCGGCAACGAGAGCGATCCCGATGTTGTAAGCAAATGCCGGCGGTGTTCCACCCATCGCCGATACACCACCGTAAATCCAGTAACCAAAGTAGTAGTAGACGATAGGTTCACCCACCAACCACAAGTCTTCGGGTGGAGTTGATTCAGAGTGTACAACTGCGTTCAACATCATTAGATCCATCGGTTTCTCGGTGCCGAAGCCCGCAGGATCAAAAGCCCGCACCAGTAAGAAAACCACGAAAAACGAGATAAATATCAACTCGCTAAGAACAATCTCTCGTTTACGTCTCGTAACAAACCGAATGAAGAACCGTGGATCTTTTGAGATTGAATACAGCGCAATGGTTGCGAACAGCGCAGCAACGACCCACCAGGTGAATAATGCGTTAGGAACGAAAGAGAGGTGGGTACACAACCAGACGACGGTCGATATGCAGAGCATTCCAACGGTTTTGGAAATTGCCCAGCCCCGATCAGCAAGAGGACTAAGTGACCGTGCTATGAGAGCAAACGTGACGACTCCGAGTAGTTGAACGACCAGGAACGTTGTGAGGGCGAAGATCATGCGCTTTCATCACCAGTCGTGGTTAATCGGAGTTAGGCAACCTGTTCGGGATAGGGAAGAATTGCCTCAGCGAACCCGTCAGGATCGAATGCGGACATGTCAGACGACTTTTCTCCAGTCCCTATGAACCAGATCGGTAATCCGAGTTCCCCGGAAATTGCCAACGCAACACCACCTTTGGCGGTGCCGTCCAATTTGGTCATGAACACTCCGTTGCATTTAACCGCTTCGGTGAAGGACTTGGCCTGCAACAATCCGTTTTGCCCTGTATTGCCATCGATTACAAGAAGGGTCTGTTTAACGAAACCTTCGCCATTCTTTTCAACAATCCCGTGAACCTTCCGAAGCTCTTCCATGAGGTTATGGGTGGTGTGTAATCGACCAGCGGTGTCGATTATCAGCAAATCAACGTTCCGAGAACGTGCCGCATTAATGGCGTCGAACGCGACGGCACCCGGGTCGCTTCCTGCCTGTTGGGATATGACAGGTACGTCAAGTCGATCACCCCAGATCTTGATTTGCTCGATCGCACCAGCTCGGAACGTATCAGCTGCTGCGAGCATCACCGTGCGCCCTTCGGACTTGGCTGTGTCAACCAGTTTGGCAATGGATGTCGTTTTGCCAGCCCCGTTTACGCCAACGACCAGAACTACGACGGGGCCATCTTCAGGGATAGGATCGGTGTCGTCGCTGGACCTGAGGATTGTTGCCATCTCCTCTCGCATCCGCTCTCGTACCTGCGCCGGCTCTGACAGTGATTCTGCAACAACGATATCTCGTAGTCGGTCAATCAACTCCATTGTTGTTTGAATACCGACATCAGAAACTACAAGTGCCTCTTCTAGTTCATCCCAGAATTCATCATCGATGTTCGAACGCGAAAATATTCCGGTTAACCGAGATGTCCATGCCTTACCTGTCTTCTGAGCACTTTCGGCTGTTTTTTCTTTTTTCTTAAATATCCCGAACAGTTAGATTGCCTCTGCTATTCCATGTCTTTAGTAAGTTGAGTCAATGCTTTGCTAGCTGCAATTCGCTCGGCCTCGATTTTTCGTTTGCCGGAACCTGTAGCGACCGGTTCATTTTCGATATTCACACTCACAGTGAACGTGATGTCGTTTGGTGGCCCCTCTTGCGAAACCAACTCATACCTAGGTGGTTTTGTTTGGTGCGCTTGTAAGTATTCTTGGAGAAGAGATTTCGGATCTTTTTCGGTTTGCCCGTCAAGTACGTTCGAAATTCGATTTCGGAGTTTTTGGAGAACGAAGTCTCTTGCTGATTCCATTCCTTGATCCAAAAATATCGCGCCAATCACAGCTTCGAACGCGTCAGCCAGATTTGATGATCTCTCGGATCCACCAGCTTGATGTTCACCTTTCCCGAGAACCAGGAACTCACCAAGACCTATAGCAACTGAAGCCTCTGCTAAAGATTCCTTGCGAACTATCTGAGACATCCTGACCGTGAGATCGCCTTCAGGGAGGGTTGGCGCCTCAGTGAACAGATGATTAGCGACAACCATTCCCAATACAGAATCACCCAGAAATTCCAATCGTTCGTTCGACTCGGTCGGGTGTTTGCTTTCATTCATGAAAGATTGGTGCGTCATGGCGCGACCCAACAGCTCCTGGTCGTTAAATGAAACGCCGATTTGAGTGCCTAATTCGAGTAATTGTGAATCGGTCAGAGGTTCGGTTGGCACAAGTTAATCTCTGGCACCGCGAGGCCAGGGTGGCTGCGGTCGCTTTAGTTCACCGAAATATTTTCTGTTTGCCGCAATGCCAATGAAGTTGTCGAACGCCGACATAGTATCTTCTTCAGGCGGTGTGAACATTTTCAAGAACGCCGTTGATTTGTCTTCGAATACAAATGTCGGAGTTCCAAACACACCGAGCGAAACAGCTTCTTCGTGGTCCTGACCGATTTGTTCGAGTGTTTTCGGATCGTCAATGACTGCCACAAACTTATCCAGATCGATTCCGGCAGCTTCGGCAATAGCGATCACAGACTCACGGGATCGAACGTCATCTCGTTCCACATGTTTGGCGTGCAGAATTGCTTCCATATAATCGCTATGAGCTTGATCACCTATTGATCGAGCCGCAATTCCGCCTCGGAGAGGCCACAACCCTCTCGAAACATAATTTGCGTCTTGCTCCCAGGCTTTCCATTCTTCGCCTTCCTTCGAGTTCACCTGCTCAAGGGCGAAGCTCCGCCACTTGATATCTAAGTCATCTCCAAGCACGTCTTTTACTCTGGCCAGCCAAATGCCAGCCTGACGAACCCAAGGTCAGGTGTAGTCGATAAAAATTTCTAACTTAATTTGCTCTGGGTACTGGCTCATCCGTTAACTCGATATCTTGGTGAATAGAACGTCGATTCTATCAACCCCCCGGTGAATTACAGAAGCGCCCGAATGGGCTTTAGCCTTACCATTCGACACACACACATGCCGAACCTCGCTCAACTTCTAAATTCCAAAGCTCCTCGTCCTCATCAACGAGCGTTCGAAATTTGTCGCGAAATCGCCTCTGGCTCAAGTTCCGTCGAACAGATATACGTCGTGGGCGGGGTAGTTCGAGATCTAATTATTGACCGAGAACCAGGTGACATTGATCTGACTGTTGTTGGAAATGCCGAGCAATTCGCGACTGATCTTGCTGAGCGTCTTTCTGCGCAAACTCCAAAAGCGTCTCAATTTTTTACATTCAAGATTTCGTCACCTGACGCGAGTACCTCCCCTGAAATTGACATAGTTGTTGCTCGTTCAGAGTCGTACGAGTCTCCTGCAGCACTTCCGACCGTCGTTCCAGCAGGTATAGAAGAAGATTTACTGCGCAGGGACTTCACGCTGAACTCGATGGCGATATCTCTGCGAGATTCTGACTTTGGAAACCTGGTAGATCCAAGCGGTGGATTCTCTGATGTCATACGCAGGCAGATAAAAATCCATCATCCTGGCAGTTTTGAAGACGATCCAACTCGGTTGTTTCGTGCAGTTAAATACAGCACACGCCTTGGTTACAAGATTGAAAAATCGACTCAGGAAGCATTTGAAAACTCGATTGCAAAAATCGACCTGCTAAGTGGCACGCGTGTCAGAAACGAATTGGTGTCTATCTTCCACGAATCTCAAGCGGGCGACATTTTGAGAGAAATGGAACAGCAAGGTCTGGTCGCGGCTATCTCTCCAGCCCTAAGAATCAACTCGCGTTCAATCGAACACTTCGAACAGCTGCCATCGAACGCATCGCTCGTAACGCGACTTGCCGTCCTAACGTTCGGAATGAACGCCGAGGAAGCAAATACAGCCAGTGATCGACTAGACGGCGGCAAAGAATGGCATGACGGAATATTTGGAATGGCGAAACTCGGCGAGATCGCATCCGTACTTGACCAGGACAATCTCAAGAACTCTGAAATCGTAGATCTTTTGAGCGGGTTTCACCCCGACACCGTTCGTGCTTACGTCCTGGTCGGACCGCCGCTTCCTCGACGTGACCGGATGTCGTTATACCTCGACAAACTTCGAAACATTTCGGCTGAAGTAAACGGGGACGATCTCATCCAAATCGGTGTACCTCAAGGTCCAGTTATGGGGAAGTTGCTCGATCTGACCCGACGCGAGCGACTAGATGGGAACGTGAACACAAAGGCTGAAGAGCTGGAACTGGTGCGATCCCGACTTCCAAACTTTCTGCTGAAGTAAGCCGATCATTTGTCTTCGGGCAATGCTCGATCTGTGTGATCGCCGCCCCACTCAGAAGCTCGGCGTGACAGGCGCTCTCGGTGAAACATGTACTGGTTCGCCAACGCAGCGTACTCACCGAAATAGTCTCTTGCCCAGTCGGCTGCGTAGCTAACATTCGCCTTATCAGGCAGGTCGTACCACTTCTGGAGGGCTCTCAGAATGTGGCGATCGACAATAAAAGATTCCGGTTTGTCTAGAGAAAAAGCCAGTACACAGTCTGCTACCTTTTCGCCGACGCCGTGAAGCTGTGTCAGCTGTCCCCTTGCTTCGGTATATGGCGCTTCACGAAGGTCGATGAGCCGTAGTTCGCCTGAAGCGATCGCTTCTGCCGCCGGCACCAAGTATTTGGCTCGAAATCCGAAACCTAAATCCCGTAAGAATTGTTCACCTGCTTCTGCAATTATTTCAGGTTCAGGGAACATCACATCTTTGTCCCTGGGCCCCAGCGCGTAGCCGAGGTGTTCGGCAGCTCGGTTCACATTCAATTTGATCCTAGGGATGTTCGACGTGCTTGACGTGATGAAGCTAAACAGGCACTCCCACGGGTCTTGCCGCAAAACTCGAAGACCCGCGTAACCGCGGAGAGCAGGGCCGAGGCAAGGATCTTCGGCAAATTGGTGCCTGAATCCCTCTAAGTCTTGTTCGAGGTTCAAATAATCACGAACGGCATGGAGCAACCCCCCGGTGCCTTTGTCGTCTTCTGCGGTTACGGCGACTCCACCAGGGATGTTCTCCATCGACACAACTCGGCGACCAATCACACCTCGGTAGGAGCCATCACCTTCAGACCACCAGCGGAATGCTTGCCCACCATCGAGAGTCGCTTCAATGTCAACGTTCCCGATATTTAGTTCAATACAGTCAACCGACGGACCTGATTGTCGAGTGTTTATCAATTCGTATTTCCGTTGTGCCAGCTTGCGATAAGTGAACCAAGATTTTCAGCACTTACTCGTTTGACCGTACATCTTGGGATAGAACGTTGGAATTTAACGCCGTATCTTTTTGAAATGATCCGACTGTCCAATATTGCAAATACCCCACGGTCGGTTTTTGATCGGATTAATCGACCGAATCCCTGGCGAAATTTTTGAACCGCCTCCGGGATACTGAATTCGTTGAATCCGTCTTCAAATTGCTCACTCCGCGCGGCAACAATTGGATCAGATGGGACCGGGAATGGCAGACGCACCATCACCAGTGAATCTAGAGATTCTCCCTCTAGATCGACTCCTTCCCAGAGGCTACTTGTTCCCAACGCGATGGTATTTGTTTCTTCCGCAAGCATTCGCATGATTCGCGCAGGCGAACCATCCGCACCCTGTCCAATCACCCTGATTCCATCGGCAGCTAAAACAGGTGTAATTGCTTTTCTCGCCGCATCTAAAGCAGATATCGAGGTGAACAGTGCGAGTGTCCGACCATTGGTATTTCTAGCTACCTGGACCAATGCGTCGGAGACAGCATCCCCGTAGCCTTGAGTTCCCGGTTGCGGGATATCTTCAGGCACCGCGATCAGGGCGTTCTTTTCGAAGTTGTACGGTGAACCGAGGATCAGTTCATCGGCTTGATCCAGTCCGATTTCCGACCTGAAACGCTCGAATGATTTGTCGTGTGTAATCGTCGCCCCAGTCAGAACGACGGTACGGTCTGTGTGGAAAAGCGAATCTCGAAGAGAGCTGGATACGTCCAGTGGTGCGCCGTTGAGGACTACCCCGCGATTGTTTGACTGTTTACGTAGCCAGTACACATTGTCTGATTTAGGTTCAGGGAGAGCTTCACGCAGTGAACCGACTGCTTGTTCAATCGTCTCTTTGACCGAATACGCGTCGAGGATTAGGCCAGCTGCCGAGTCAACCTTTAACTTCTCACTCTTTTCAATCAGCTCACCGAGTTTTTCTGAAAGTCCCAGGAGGATAAGGTTTGTGTTCTCCCAGACAATTTCGATTTCACTGAATAATGGTTGCGTCCTGACCGACTCTGTTATTCGAATCTCTGAAGCAGAATTTCCGTCGTACGCGTTGGGTATTTCGATTCGATCAAGCACTTCAAACAGCTGCCCCAGGGATTCCAATGCTCGCTCAGTCTGCTCGACTGTTTCTAGAGAAAGATTAGTTGAAGCGTCGAGCGGATTTACCTCGTTCTCGGTAATCGTACGGGCGAGTCGAGAGAGAATGCCACGATTGCCGGTGAGTCTCCGAATTTCAGTCTCGAGTAAGAATTGGTTAAGCGAAAAACCAAGGTGGTTTGTGGCAGCACTTACAAGGTGGTGCGCCTCGTCGACTATCAAAACATCGTGGTCTGGCAACAATCCTCCACCCATGGCAATGTCAGACATTAGTAATGCGTGATTTACCACGATCACGTTCGAGTTGTTTGCTTTATTCCGAGCAGTTCGTAGGAAGCATGGACCTTCGTTCGATGGGCACGTAATCGCACCTTGTGAAGAGAAACGAGAGAACAAGGGGATTGATCTACCAAGTGAAATTTCTGATCGATCACCTGTCTCAGTTTCCTGAAGCCACACGAGAAGTTTCGACAATACTCGTGATTCGATTTCGTTGGGCTCAGTGTGTAACACCGCGTTTTGCCAGCGTTTGAAACACAAGTAGTTGCTTCGTCCCTTTAGCGGTGCTGACTGGATAACGTCCGTAGGCAAACCGAATCCCGTCACCGCTTTCTTCGCGATCTCGATGTCTTTACCGACGAGTTGTTCCTGCAAGTTAATGGTGTTGGTTGATACCAAAACGCGACTACCGTTTCGGATTGAATGAAGTAGTGCAGGGATGAGATATGCAAGCGACTTACCAACACCAGTACCAGCTTCAACCACGAGGTGTGTTTCGTTTTGAAGTGCTGATGTAACTGCTTCAGCCATCTCGAGTTGCTCGGGTCGGGTTTCGAAACCATCGAGTGTCGATTCAAGCAGACCGGCTTCACCAAAAACTTCAGGTATTACCGCCGATATTTCTCTGTTATCGAAGGAGTATTTGTGAGATTCAATATTCGGAATCTTGCCGTGCGCTCTTAATCGCAAAGATAACTCTTTTGGGTCGACTCCGAGCATCGAATCGCTCGTCGGTAGCCTCGGTGACGTGTCGTCTTCAAGAAGTAACTGGGCAAGGAAGGATAATGGGGTTTGTGCGTAAGAACCCAGGGCTTTGATCTGCTCAAGCTGCGGTGTGCCGAGCTCTGATATAACTGAGAGAAGATGTTGAAATAGATCCCTAGTGACAAGTGCGTCAGAAAGTGCGCGATGGGGATTATCGTGAGAGAGCTCAAAACGTCGAGACAATCGTCCCAGGCTGTATTCCGGACCAGCAGGCAGTGCAACTTCGGCCATCGTCAATGTGTCTAGCACACTTGCAGGTTTTACACCGTGGGAGCGCAGGAACGAGGCATCGAAAGACACATTGTGACCAATGATCGGTGCGTCGCCGAGAAATTCTTCCAGCTCAGGAGCTATGTCGTCCCACTCTCCAGCTTCGTCGACATCACTTTGAGTGATTCCCGTTAACTCGACGATGAATTTCGAAAGCTTCCGGTGAGGATTCACCAGTCGGCTAAACGTGCCGAGTTCGGTACCTCCTGAAAACTTGACTGCGCCAACTTCAATAATGTGATCGGACTTTGGGTCAACACCGGTCGTCTCAAGGTCGAGTGCTACGAACGTGTACGAGTCAAGTGGAGTGGTCAAATCTCGGGAAGTACGAAACGGATTGGCTAGTAACCGGCGTTCTTTAATACGGTTTCCACGTTAGCAAATCCCGGCTCAAGTTCACCGGCATCTATGTCTTTGATCATCTGAGTAATCGCCGCGTTTACGGGAGTCGCAATTCCCGTCTCACGACCCCGAGCGACTACATACCCGTTCATTTGCGAAATCTCAGTAGGACGGCGCTTCGCCACATCTTGTGCCATTGACGGCCGCCAGTTCGCGCCTTCGGCTTTCCCAGCTAATTCGTTATCAAGGATTTCGTAGATTTCGCCGTTCCCCGCATCAGCCCACTCGGAAGCTGGTCGACCACCGAAGTTTTCAACAGAGTAACCAAGAGCTAGTCCGACTTGAGCGCATTCCTGTGCGAGGCGAATTTGTAGTTCCCGCCCTCGAACGTCTTTGTTCAGATCAGACATTCCCATGTCACTTGCGCCGCAAACTGGATTCCCCATTGAGTTCTGACTGAGCTTCGCCCATCTTTCGCCCCACAAATTTGTGGTTACCTTTCCACCGTCAATTGGATCAAGTATTTCGACCAACTCATGAAGTCTTAGAGAGTCTGAACCATCGTGGTTTCCTGCCCGGAAAACGATGTGCCCGTGGTCTCTCCTACGGGTATCACCTGGTCTTTCAACCTTTGCCGGTTCCCACATGGCGACCGAGATGCTCGACATTACAAGTCCGACTGCCCTATCAGCACCAACAGCGTCGGCAACTGCTGGATCAGTCCAGGTGTTTTGCGATGAAACGATGTAGCCATCTGACTTCACAAATTTGTTAATAAATGTCGCAGCCCAACTTGTGTCGTAAGCCTTAACAGCCACGAACCCGATATCAAATTTTTCTTGCCGGTCGAGCAGTTCGTTCTCGTGTAGGTGATACACGTTCGGGTGAGCGACAAATGTTTCGTGTGGACCGGATACTTCTAGACCGTTCTTGCGAATCTTCTCGACGTGCTCATCCCAAAGGTCTACCAGAGTTACATCGTGACCGGTGTGAGACAGCCATCCGCCTAGGTACGAACCTACGGCTCCAGCACCGATAAAAATAATTCTTCTTGATTTGCTGTTCGATGACAATTCGTAGTTACCTTTTCTGGAGGGTTAGTCGTAATTGATATTCGCAGCTCCTCCCGCTCGGCGCGGGTTGCTGGCGATGTACTCGACTTGAATTTCGGGTGGCGGATAGGTGTACCTTCTACTCGACATAAGCCACGGTTCACCTCGCTCGGAGCTTTGCCGGACGGTTAAATCATTGCGCTCAAACACAGATGACTTCAACCTGGTTCCCAAACCGGGGGTCTGAGGTGCCAGAAGGTATCCGTTTTCGATTTCGAGATCTGTGTCGAGGAAGTCTCGGTACCAACCGTTGTGCATGGCACGGTTGTATTCCATGATCATGACGTTCGGTGTCGACATGCAAATATGTGCGCAGGCAAACATGTTGATCGGTCCAACACAATCATGTGGTGCTATCGGCATCTGATGCGCTGAGGCAAGAATTCCAATCTTTTTAACTTCTGAAATTCCGCCGGTCCATGTGAGATCGGGCATGGTTATTCGCGCTGCCGCTGACTCAATAAACCTTCGGTGTTGGTAACGCGTCATCAACCGCTCCGCTGCTGCAACCGGAGTAGAGGTTGCATCCTGCAATCTAGCGTGGGAGTCCTCGTTGAGCGGAGAAATCAGCTCCTCGTGCCACATCGGTCGTAGGGGTTCCATTTCCCGAACGATTCTTATAGCGTTCGGCAGATTCCACTTGGCGTGCGCGTCGTTGGCGACCTCGATTTCCATCCCCAGCTTGTCGCGAATTTCTCGCAATGGACGCAGAGCCCATTCAAGGTCTTCCTTGAACAGCAGTTGACCGTCAGATTCCCGGGCTATGAAGTCTGTTGGAGACATCTTCATCCCGGTGATTCCCTCATCTAGGAGTCTCTGGGCTACCTCAACCGGCTTGGTCCAAACGTCGTATCCGTCAGTGATGTCACCGTACACACCCAGTGTGTTGTACAGACGTATTTTGTGACGCGTGCCTCCACCTAGCAATTCATAAATCGGGAGTCCGAGTTCCTGTCCTTTAATATCCCAGAGTGCGACATCGATTGCTGAAATAGCCCGAAGTTCGGCTCCGCCGTAGCCGGCATGATCGGAGAGTCGGAACATCGTTTGCCAGTGGCGTTCGATTTCTTGAGGATCTCGACCAATCAGTAGCGGACCAAAATGGTCGTGCACCGCTGATTCCACTGTTGATGCGCCATACCAGGTTTCGCCCAGTCCAATAAGACCAGTGTCCGTATGAACACGAACGAAAATAAGATCAGGGAATTGACCTACACGGATTGTTTCTAGCTTGGAAATAATCATTGCTAGCTCACTCCGTCGGTGTTTGGCTTGGTATCAGTGATTGAAGGCGATCGGAAAGTTGCAATCTCTTCCATTTCTCTCCACATGTCGTCCGAGAAATTATCTCCACCGCTCCAGCCTTCGTCGTTCATACCCCGCACCTGAGCATCTTCGGTCGTGACCCGAATTATGCAGTCAGATCGATCAAATACCTCGGAGCGCAATCGGGTTCCAATACCAGGATTTTCAGGAGCACTCAGCCACCCATGTTCGATTGGCGGCAAGGGATCAACGAAATCGCCGTACCAGCCGTAGAGATACGGTCGAACGTGTTCCATGATCATGGCGTTTGGAGAGTTCATGCAAATATGCGCGCAGGCAAATATGTTTACTGGCCCTGTCGCATCGTGGGGAGCAACTGGCACCTGGTGCACTGAGGCCAATACAGCAATTCGGTGGGTTTCAGATATCCCACCAGTCCAGATCAAGTCAGGCATCACAACTTGGGCTGCACCGTTCTGGATGTAATCCCGAAGCTGCCAGCGAGTCAACAATCGTTCGGATATGCATACCGGTGTTGACGTTGAGTCCTGAAGCTGCCGAAGTGCCTCAGGATTAAGTAATGGCATCAGGTCTTCTTGCCACATGATGTCGAGTGGCTCCATCGCGTTCGCGATCTGAATTGCGACAGGCAATGCCCACTTGCCGTGTCCATCGTTGGCTATCTTGATGTCATCACCTACTGCGTCACGAACATCTCTGAACGGTTTCAAAGCCCGTTCCAGGTCTTTTGGTGACAAGTACTGCCCTTCCGAGGGAGTTGCAACAGGAATAGTTGGTCCCATTTTCATGGCGGTAACACCGTCGGCTACAAGCTCTTTGGCCAGTTCGCCGGCTCCGGTGTACGGGGCTCCAGTCGCGTAAACACGAATCTTCTTTCTAACTGCTCCTCCAAGAAGTTCGTAAACAGGGACTCCAGTTGCTTGACCTTTGATATCCCACAAAGCCATATCGATTGCGGAAATAGCTCGTAATTCTGCACCGCCATAGCCAGCGTGATCGGACAGGCGGAACATGTTTAGCCAGTGTCGTTCGATGGCGAAGGGGTCTCGCCCGACGATCAGTGGGCCGAAGTGATCGTGTACAGCAGATTCAACGGTTGTCGAAGCGTACCAGGTTTCACCAAGACCAACGAGTCCGGTATCGGTGTGCACTTGTACCCAAATTACATCTGCTGGATCGCTAACTCGAATGGTTTCAACTCGAGTAATTTTCATGGTCGTGCACCTGTGATTTGTTCAGTACCAACAATCGATCCGAACTGATCGACCGTAGGCGGGAGTATACGTCTCTGAGGCTGTAGAATTCGCGTCCGAAACTGAGTTGTTCACAAGAAATGTGATCCAATTAGTAAGTTCCAAAAGGTTTGAAAATTGAAAGCTGCACGCGTTGTCGCACGTCGAACGCTCGAGTTCCTGGATGTACCAGAGCCTGGACCACTCGAGGACGGCGAAGTCCGAGTGAAACTCGAATCACTCTCCATATGTGGAAGCGACATTTACCTTGAATACGACGCACAACTTCCTGAGGAAGAGTATCCATTCGTACCCGGTGCCCCAATGCATGAATGTGCCGGTGTCGTTGTCGAAAGTCGAGACGGTGACTATGCGGAAGGACAGCGAGTAATCGTTATCCCCCGTGATGTCGCTGGAATGCAAGAGCAAGTTGTTCAAACTGCTGACCGACTCATCAAATTGCCTGAATGGGGTGATCTTTCGGAATGGGTGATGTGTCAGCACTCCGGCACAGCGCTTTACTCAGCTCGCCACTGGGGCAACCCAATGGGCAAACGGATTGCCGTTATCGGTCAGGGCGGTATCGGCCTTACCTTCACAATGATCGCCGAACGACAGGGTGCTCAGCAGATCGTTGGCATCGACCTTGAGGAATACCGCTGCAAAAAGTCAGCTGAACTCGGAGCAACCAGCACAATCAATGCCTCTCACGACAGTCCGCAGGAAGCCTCAGCCGAGATTACGGACGGGAAGATGTACGACGTAGTTGTTGATGCAAGTGGAAATCCTGATGGACTTGGTCTTGCCGTCGACATTGTAAAAGACCAGGGTCAAATAATTTCGTTCAGCCTGGTTGACCCGACAAGTGTCACTTTCGATCATCGCAAATGGATGGGTAAGAACATCCAAATGAATGCGACTGTAATCGCGGCCACCCACGAGCCAGTCAAAGAAATTCGAGACATCGTGGCTCTAAAAGAACGTGGTTGGATTGATCCCGGTGTACTAAAGACACACGATTCAACTTTTGATGAAGCTCAAGAAGCATTCGAAATGTACCGACTGCGCCAGGATGGTGTAATAAAAGTCGCGATGTCGATATAACAAGAAGTTTCAAATAAACTGGCGTGCGTATTCATATAACTTGCGCCATTCGCACCAATACAGGAGTCAAACATGTCAGCAGACGTAGGTTCAAAGGCACCAGCTTTCAAGTTACTGGACACAGACGGTAACGAGTTCTCATCGGAAACCCTTGCGGGTAAACCCGCCGTGCTCGTGTTCTTTCCGGCAGCTTTCACAGGTGTTTGTGCGGAAGAACTCTGCTCGCTCCGTGACGAAATGGCTGATTTCAATGGATTGAGTGCCAACATAGTCGGTATTTCGGTTGACGGTCGTTTCGCTAATGCAGCGTTCAAGTCTGCAAACGACCTAAACTTCCCGATCCTCAGCGACTACCAGCATACAACCATCAATGACTACGACATCGCTTGGCCCGATTTTGCCGGTATGACGGGTTACACAGCCGCTCGGCGATCAGTGTTTGTAGTAGACGCTAATGGCTCGATCGCATGGAAGTGGCTATCAGACGTTCCTTCAGATCTCCCCAATCTTGGTGACGTGAAAGCCGCTGTTGAAGCACTTTAAAAAGTTGCATATAACCAAACAAGCCCCGGAGTTTCTGGGGCTTGTTTGGTTAACGGACTGAGTACATCGTTCGCACAACATCATTCGATTGTTAATACGCGGATTATCTGATCAGCAAATTCAAAACCATCTCACTCGATTCCAACTTGAACACACCGCTTAGCGATTCGTCTCCCTGGGCTGAGAAAACCGCATCGGCTGTTGCCAATCTTCCGGTGGGAAGTCAGGTTTTCTGGGGCGTTCCGTTCGACTTCTCTTCATCAGCTTGATGGGTGCCACTGGATCTGCAATATTCCCAATATCTACTAGGGGGCCGACCGAGGGATACATTGGAGCCGCCAGGGCCCGTTAGCAATCACCTGTGCTGGCACGTTTGGCCAATTCATCTCTCAGCACACACCTCACCTATCTACGTGAAAGCCAGAAATAGTGAGGTGTTCGACGAGGCGCTTGGACCGTACCTGATCACGACTATGGAGGGTGGTTTGGAGTGGCTGGATACCCTTGCAACTCGAGCGGACGAACAACGTCACTCTTAGATCAAACAGGTCTTCTACGATGCGATCGGCAAAGTGAACAGCAAAATGCCTTACCATCACGGCGACGGCAACTGGCACAGCCACCAAGCATAAATTAGCCGCGAGGATTCTTCGGTCGAGGGACTCCCGCAGTAACGCCACCATCCATGAGCAGTTCACCACCGGTCATGTATGAGGCATCGTCGGAGCAGAGAAAAAGTATTCCCGCCGAGATGTCCTCCGGTTTGCCCCATCTTCCGAGAGGAACTCTACTGACACGGAATGCGCTTTGCTCTTCGTCCTGGTATAGGTAGTCGGTAAACGGTGTGTGAACCCACCCAGGCAGGATTGTGTTCACCCGGATTCCTTTGTCGGCAAGTTGCAGGGCGCTCGATCGAGTAAAATTCAACATTCCTCCACGGGAGAACCCGTAGGCAGAACCGTATGCGCTTGACCCCTGTTTTCCACCCATCGAAGACAGATTGACTATGGATCCACCCCCGGTACGGTCCATCAAATCTGCAACTGCTCGGGTTCCCAGAAAGATGCCCACGGTGCTGATTTCCATGGTCTTCTTCCAGACCTCCACTTCGATCTCAAGCATCGGCTTTGGATCAAGAATTCCCGCAATATTCACAAGAATGTCGAGCCGACCAAAATGTGTCTCGGTTTCCTCGATAACTTTTGCCCATTGCTCTTCGTCCGTGACATCGAGGTGGAGGTAAATAGCGTCGTGTCCTGCGTCCCTTAGTTCCTGTGCAGATTTCTCACCAACTTCATCTTGAACGTCAGTGATCACCACTCCGCGTCCGCCCTCTTCTAGAAATCGCCAAACAGTCGCACCACCGAATCCCATAAGGTGGTCTTTCGAACATGCTGCGGAACCGGTAAGAAGAGCTACCTGTCCGTCGAATCGGTTCAAAAATCGGTTGTCAGCGGGGGTTGTCATTTTTCGAGCATCCGGAACTTCTTTGTATGTGAATTGAACGCAGGCAGTTTAACCGCGCAAAAGCTCTCTTAGAGCCGGTGATTGCTACGAGTTCTGGATAGCAATAACCAAATTTGGAAGCAAAAAGCCGTAAACACCAATCAGAACCATTGCTTCGCCAACAAGATGACGTTTGCTATCCCTTAACAAAATGAGTGCTGGAATCAGCATCAGCATGGTGATGAAAGCCAGGACGAACAAGTACACAGGGCTTGGTGCAAAGCTAATCGAAAGTGCTGTTGATGGGAGGGTTGCGTGAATCGCGAGCGCGAGTCCAATTGCCAGGATGTTCCACGCGAGGAACGCGACTAGACCAGCGTACGTTATCAAGTTCGATACCTTGGACTCGGCAGCTTTTTCTCTCAAGGCGTTTGGCGGACGAAATACCAGCAGTAGTGCCATGTGGGTGACAAACACCATCCCCATCAACGCACCGGCAATCATGCCAGCGATCACCGTTCGCAGCGGATCGTCCAACTACTCTTCTCGAATTCCTTGAACTGGCTCGACGAGAAACGCCGATTTCTGATGAACGCTCGTCAGAAGCAAATGCCAGGCCGTACCTAGTTCCTTGGTTGGAGGAACTGTGAACATTGATGGTCCCGCACCACACATGAACACATCTGTGGCACCCAGCGACTGTAGTAGTCCTACTTCTTCAGACCATCCGTTAAATAACTCGTCACCAATGGTTCCGAATTGATTGAAAAAAAATTCTGGCGGGCAATCGCCTCCCGATCTGATCCTGGCAGCCAGTTTGTGAGTCAGGTTGCCACGCGTGTACAAGTTGGGTGTGACATGTGCGAATACATTCGCTGTTTTCTGAACAGGCTGCTCAAGATCAACTTTTGGATACAGGATTAGAATCCGCTCAATTGGAGCGTCAGTGATCGAAGTGACCTCTTCTCCCCGTCCCTGCACCAACGAGGTCCCACCTCGAACCAGGAATGGTACGTCACTGCCAATGTTTGCCGCGATTTCGGTCAATTCATCGAGACTGAGACCCAGATCCCACAACTTGTTCAGTCCTCGCAGAACCGCAGCGGCGTCTGTCGAGCCTCCACCCAGTCCACCTGAAACCGGGATTCTTTTCCTGATTACGATTCTTGCTTCTGACCTGCGATCTACTTCATCCGCAAGTACCTGCGCTGCTTTGCCTGCGAGGTTGATATCTGGCGGAATGGATTCATCATCACAATCGACAGTCAACATGTCTGAATCTGAAATCACAACATCATCCGACAGATCCACGGTTTGCATTACAGAAGCAAGATTGTGGTAACCATCTCGCCGTTTTCCGATTATTTCGAGCGTCAGATTAATCTTGGCGTAGGCTGATTCAATAACCTGATCAGTAGCCATTTCGTCGACCTCGTTTCCTCCGCGCAGACCCTGCAATTTGTTTTGGTCTTTCTGCCTCAACCCAGACGTCATAAAGAGCTTGCCACTCGTCCAGACTGAGTGTCGACGGTCGCCTGGTTGTTGCTAGACCCGCCTTCTCAACGAGAGATCGCGCCTCGTCTAATGAGACGAAAAGACCGTCGGACAAAGAGTTATGCAACTGTTTCCTGGGACTCTTGAAACCTGCACGAGCGAGAGTGAAGAAATCATCTTCACTGGCAAATCTAATCTTAGGGCTCTCGACCGGGGTAAGTTTGATTACGGATGAATGAACCTTCGGCGGTGGATTGAAACACTCTGGTGGAGCATCAACTACGTGCTGCACATCGGCGTAAATTTGAACTGCCAGAGAAAGCAGACTCATGCTTCCGGGGAATGCAGCCATATCCTCTGCAACTTCCCGTTGAACCATGATCGTCATTGACAGAGGTTTGCGGGTAGTTTCTAGGAAGTTACGAGTTATTGGATTTGCCGCGTAGTAAGGAAGATTTCCTACAACGATGAATTCTGATTCTCGCAGCCATGGATCCATCTCAGGTCCAAAAGTTCGAGCGTCATCATGAACCACTCTTATGTTGAGATCTTCAGAGTACTTATGATCCAGTTGTACCGCTAATTCATCGTCGAATTCGATCAGAATCAGACGTTCGGATTTTTCGACGATTCCAGAGGTTATCGCACCCCGACCGGGACCAATTTCGACTGTGACTCCACCGTCGATCGGTTCCACGGAATCTAGGATCGCCTGTATGACGTTCTGATCAGTGAGAAAGTGTTGACCTAGTTTCTGGCGTGACACGATTGGTACTCTGAATTGGGCAGATACAGGTCTATGAATCTGATAAGACCGTGCACCCCAGTGTCGCCAGCAACTCGTGACGTAAATATCAGAAACGGCTCAAACCCGGCGTTCCCACGGCACCCGAGGTTTATCGCTTACCGCTGCTACCTTCCGGTCCTGACGGGGTTCACGAGGCCTCGCCGCGCAGGACCGAGTTCTCAACACCGAAATACTGACTTCAGTGGTCACGTGCATACAGTCTCGATAGGGGACTTCAGCCTCGCTGTAGCGGATTGCGAGTTCAGGGCACCGCTAACGCCCCACCTAGCACGATCACTTAAATCGTACTACTGTTCTCGCTAATCGTCGTTGTTTAGCAAGACCTATATGCGAGCGGTTACCGATAGAATTTCGCCATGGCAAGTAGCTCTGAACAATTCACTCCAATCACAAAAGCGGTAATTCCGGTCGCCGGTTTAGGTACGAGATTCCTGCCGGCAACGCGGATCATTCCCAAGCCGTTGTTACCGATCTTGAATGTTCCCGTGATTGAGTACGCCATCAGGGAGGTTGTTGCAGCTGGAATCACAGATGTCGCCCTTGTGATGTCTCCAGGTATGGAGTCGGTGTCAGAGTATTTCGGACACCAGGAGGTCCTCGAACGTGAACTTCGGGATCGAGGTCGCGATGAACTGCTGACCAATCAGCTAGAAATAGCAGATTTAGCAAACGTAACCGTCGTTTACCAGAACGTTCCCAAAGGACCCGGTCATGCGGTACTTCAAGCCCGCAAGTTTTGCGACGGAGAAGCATTCGTTCTCGTATTCCCGGACGATGTAATTTTTGGTCCAATGTCAGCCACTGAGCAACTTATGCAGGTTTACCGGAAACAAGGTGGATCGGTAATAGCAGTCCTCCCTGCCGATGAAGACGACATTCCCAAAAAAGGAATTGTTGGTGGCGGCGAACTCGATGCTAACGGTGTGATGGCTGTCTCTGAGTTGGTCGAAAAACCTGCTCTTGAGGACGCTCCAAGCAATCAAGCAATTGTCGCCCGATATGTACTCGATAACCGCGTGTTCGATTATCTAGTGGAAGAGCGTGCAGGCGCAGGCGGGGAAATCCAAATCACTGATGCGATCGAATCGCTGCTTGGAAAATCACCTGTGCATGCTCGACAGCTAGAAGGATTCCACGCGGACACAGGGAACCCGCAGGGAATGCTCGATGCGGCGGTCTATGTTGAGTCCAGGAATAATCCAACTTCAGCCGCCAGACTAAAGTCGATAATCGACAGCTAAGCCCGACGCAGGTTCGGAGACACCAAGAGCGCAAGAACTCCAACTGAGAAGACACCCATTCCCGCAATCGCGAGTGCTTCCTGTACCCCGAAATATTCACCCAATACACCTAGTCCTAGATGGCCAACCCATCCGAAACCGATGGCGAACAGCCACGCCCCTACGGCTCGCCCACGCATTGAGTCTGGCACATTGAGCTGAAGAAGGATCCACTGCATCGCGTCGAATGCAGCGCCTGATGCACCTACTCCCATAATCGCGATCAAGGCGAACACGTACGAACCGGGCGCGGCAAAAGTTGCAACCGTGGTGCCATAGAGAAGGGCAATCAAGCCTAGTAGAAGACCTTTCCGTCGGAAATCGCCGAGGAACATCAGGAACAGTGAGCCCAATACTGATCCGATACCAGCCATCATGGTGAGAGTTCCCAGTCCCGAAGCGTCGACCTTCAACACTGCGTCGGCGACTGATGGCATTATTGCCTGGTATGCGAAGCCGAAGATTTCGACGAATACCGCAGCAATCAGGACGACTCGCACAACTGGTATTCCTGCCATGATCTTGAGTCCGTCGAACACGTCTTTCAGGACAGATGATGAACGTTCCGTAACGGCTGAACCAGTATTGCCTGTCGTCAGGAACGCCAGTGCTCCACCTACTGCCAAAATCACACCAGCGGTGATAAAAGTTATCGGAACTCCAAGCTGCTCGATCGTTATTCCACTCGCCAGTGCTCCAACAGCCCCAACAGCTCGCACACCAGTCGACTGAACAGCCACTGCGTTCATTCGTACATCTTTCGGGACCGACCCGGTTACTAATCCCTGAGTTGAGGGCAGCTCAAACGAGTGACCAATTCCGGAGAAGGCGAGAGCAACGAACACGAGCCATAGTGGCTCGAGGTTGTTCGTGGCAAGTAGAGCCAATACGCCAAGGATCAACGCTTTGTACATCTCGATCAACAACAGGATTGTTCCACGCGAATATCGGTCGGCGAAGGCTCCAGCGATCGGAGCGGTGACTAATTGTGGCACTTGCCGGATAGCGAATGTTGCGGCTGTGAGGAAAACAGACTCGGTTTCAGTTAGAACAATCCAACCTGTAGCCAGACGTTCTGCCCAGTTTCCAAGCGACATCGTAACTGAAGCGATCCAGACACGTCGGAATTGCGGATAACTGAACGCGTTCAAAAACGAGCGCTGTTTACCGCGTGCAGTTATCTCTGCCAATGATTCGGCCTAGTCGTCGAGAGAAAGAACAGCCATGAACGCCTCTTGAGGCACTTCGATGGATCCAACCATCTTCATGCGGCGTTTCTTTCCCTTTTTCTGCTGCTCAAGCAGTTTGCGTTTTCTAGAAACGTCACCTCCATAACATTTGGCGAGAACGTTCTTTCGAAGGGCTTTCACATTAGTTCGTGCGACTATCTTGCCGCCAATAGCAGCCTGAATCGGCACAGCAAACATTTGTCGCGGAATCAACTCTTTGAGCTTCGAGGCGAGCGCCCTGCCCTGTGATGCGGCTTCGTCTCGGTGGGTGATCATCGACAATGCGTCAACCGGCTCGTGGTTCACCAATACGTCTAATTTCACCAGATCAGCTGGACGGTTGTCGATCATCGAATAATCCATCGATGCGTAACCCTGAGTGCCAGACTTCAGTTTGTCGTGGAAGTCCACAAGGATTTCCGACAGTGGAATATCGTACTCCAGCAGAACACGGCCGCTTCGATTGTTGTCGTCTTCAACGACCGATTCGAGGTACTCCATCTTCTTGTACTCACCACGCTTGGTGGTCACAAGCTCCATGATCGCCCCGATATAACGAGAAGGAGACACGATGGTCATATTGACCCACGGCTCGTAGATCTCGTCGTACTGCTGGTTTTCGGGAAGCTTGGACGGGTTGTCGACTGTGATGATTTCGCCGTCTTTAAGCAGCACTTCATAACTCACGCTGGGTGCAGTAGCGATGAGCCCCAGTCCGAACTCTCTTTCGAGACGTTCCTGGATCACGTCCATGTGCAGTAGACCGAGGAACCCGCACCGGAATCCGAATCCTAGAGCAGCGGAAGATTCCGCCTCGAACACCAAGGCAGCGTCATTCAATCGAAGTTTCTCGAGAGCTTCTCGAAGCTCCGGGTAGTCTTCACCTTCTGTCGGGTAAATTCCGGTGAACACCATCGGGTTTTGCGGTTCATACCCCGGCAACGGATCGTTTGCAGGTTCAGCGGCGAGGGTCATTGTGTCACCGACACTCACCGACCGAACATCTTTTAACCCGGTGGCGACATATCCAACTTCACCGGTCATCAGCCCGTTAGTTTTCTCAAGCACCGGGCTGAAATATCCGGTTTCGAGCACATCGGCTTCGAAGCCGGTACCCATTAGTCGGATCTTAGCATTCTTGCCTAGTTTGCCGTGCATAACCCGAACGTAAGCTACGACACCTTTGAACTGGTCGTATTTCGAATCAAATATAAGTGCCCGAAGCGGTTCATCCTCATCTCCTGTGGGAGCTTCGACCAATCCGACAATGCGTTCGAGCAGATCGTGAACGCCTTCCCCCGTTTTCGCTGAAACTTTGAGTATGTCTTCAGGCTTGAAACCAAATGCCTGTTCCAGTTCCGTCATGACCCGCCCAGGCTCCGCAGCTGGGAGGTCGAGTTTGTTGATAACCGGAATTATTTCGAGGTCGTGCTCCAGTGCGAGATAAACATTGGCGAGTGTTTGCGCCTGGATCCCCTGGGTAGCGTCGACCAGCAGAACTGCACCTTCGCAAGCGGCGAGAGAACGAGAAACTTCGTATGAGAAGTCGACGTGGCCCGGGGTGTCGATCAAATTTAGTTGATAGTCGGTTCCATCATCCGACTTGTAGCCGAGACGAATCGCCTGGGCCTTGATCGTAATCCCACGTTCCCGCTCCAACTCCATCGTGTCTAGGTGCTGGTCCGTCATTTTTCGTTCAGAAACAGCGCCGGTTAGTTCGATCAGGCGGTCGGCGAGTGTCGACTTACCATGATCAATGTGGGCGATGATGCAGAAGTTGCGGACGTGCTGCTGGGGCATAGACAACTAATTCTAGTTGCTGCCGGTGAATAAACCGAGAGTTAGTTTGGCTCAAAACTCAGCGAGTTCCCTCAAAAAGATCGAGTGTGGGTGTAATAGAACCCGCGTATTTCAGCGGTTTGTTCAGAAATCGCAATGAGTTCTTCGTTCGAAGCAAAGGCCCCTGGGGGACAATCGAGTCTGGTCGATAGCCCCCATGCACCTTCTTCCATCGACTCGCGAATGACCGCTCTCATGTCGGCAATTTGTGCTTTAGTGGCGGGACGGTCCTCCCAGCTAAAAGACCGTATCCGTACATGTGAATTACCGAGAATGTACGCGATGTTTACTGCAACTTTGTCGTCGTACTTGTTAATGTGTTCCTGGGTAGAAAGCCAGTCTGGTTTGGGGGGACACCAGTTCAATCCTGCATTTAGCCAGATATAGCGCTCTAACCCCTCACGGGTTTTCAAGGGCGCATGAGATATGCCATCAATCCCGACGAGTTCGGTAGTAACCCCCTGTCGAACCTTAGGATCATGGTGGGGTTCACCAAGAATATTGAGACCAGCATGCGAGTGAAGATCGACGAACCCGGGACAAACGATGTTGTTCTCAGCGTCGATAACTTTTTCAGCGGGGTAATCGTCGAGATTTATGCCCCCCCCCGTTTTATTTCCAATGTGTTGTCGGAAACGAGTACAGAACCTCGGAACTACGGTGACCCCGTGCCGTCCATTATTCGGCCGTTGTGAATGAGTAATTGCAGCATGTGGCGGCTGATAGCGATTCACTCGTTGCATCGGTTGTCCTAAGATGCGCTCCAGCAAATTCCAAATCGAAAATTCTCGGATCAGGAAGTGAGAACGATATCTTGAAAGTCGCAGTTGTTGGAGCAGGCGGAACCGGTGCTTTCTACGGTGGTGCACTCGCACAAAACGGTCACGATGTAACGATGATCGCTCGGGGACCGCATCTAGAAGCAATCCGAAAAAGCGGACTTCAGCTAAACAGCGTTCTTCTTGGTGATTTCAATCTCAAAACGGCTGCGACGGATGACATGGATTCCGTTGGTCCAGTCGACCTAGTCATTTTTGCAGTGAAAAGCTGGGGAACCGAAGCAGCGATTGCAGCAATGGGCGGTTTGGTCGGCGATGAAACGATGATCATCTCGACACAGAACGGAATTGACTCGGAAAGGCTTCTGACTGAAGCGTTCGGTCCAAACAACGTACTCGGGTGTACGGCAACAGTTTCAGCAATTATCGATAAGCCCGGGGTTGTATCTCAGAACGGCGGACCAGGATCACTTGTGATCGGTGAAATGGCTGGAGGTAGTTCTGATCGCGTCACGAAACTTGTGGACGATTGTGTGAAAGCCGGTTTGGCGGCAGAAGCACACGACAACATCGTTGTAGCTCTATGGCAGAAGTTCGTATTTATTTGTGCGTTGTCCGGAATGACTGCCCTGACCCGAAAGCCTATCGGTGACATTTTCGCTCAACCGACCACCACAGAGATGTACCGACAGGTTCTTGCAGAAGTGGCTGAAGTCGGACGTGCTGAGGGCGTTGATCTACCTGAATCGACGGTTGAAGACACTCTTGCGACCATCAAGGCGCGTGAGCCATTCATCATTGGCTCGATGGGACACGACTTGATCGCTGGAAACCCGATCGAGATTGGCTTGCTGAACGGACGCGTGGTTGAGCTTGGAAAGAAGCACGGAATATCGGCGCCAGCAAATTTCGCTATCGAATCAGCACTTCGACCGCACGAAAACGGGGCGTAGAGATACCTTGTTTCGAGACTTGACCCTTCGACTGGCTCAGGTTGAAGTCTCGGTCAGCACCAAAAAACGTTTAGTCAATCAATCCGGTTTGCGGTTTCGTCCATGGCGCACGGGCAGCCCACTGTTTTGGACGCGGTACACGTGAAACAGGCACATCAATGAACACCGGCTTGTTCATTTCCAGTGCTTTCGGGATCACATTCTCAACATCAAACGGATCTTTCGCTCGAAGACCGACCGCACCGTACGCTTCTGCCAACTTCACAAAGTCTGGGTTCACGAAATTAGTTTCGTAAGCACCACCAAAATCATCGTCTAGGTCACGAGCGACGTTTCCGTAATGACCATCGTTGTAAATAACAGTGACCAGGTTGATTCCGTACTTCACCGCCGTTGAAATCTCACCGGAGTTGTACATGAACCCGCCATCACCGGAAACACAGATCACGGGCTTGTCGGGGTTTCCATACTTGGCACCAAGTGCAGTCGGGAACGCGAATCCCAGGTTGCCTGAGTAACCAGAGTCCAGATAGGTCTTAGGATTTTCGGTAATCCAACGAGGACGCGAGTAATACCCGAGCTGTGTCATTCCGAACACGGTGATTGCGTCGCTCGGCACGCCTCTTTGGAGCGCGTTTATGTAGTCTTCTTGAGGCTGGTTGAGCTCATCTTCACTCACAGCAAGTTTCTTCTGGATATCCGCAACTTCTGCGTCTGGAGAATTCCACTTGCCTCCGCCCTGTCGCTCTATCTCCGCGGCAAGCAGCGGTAGAGTCGCCTTCACGTCACCGATAACTCCAAGCGAGTTTGCGTGGACGTGACCGACCATTTCTGGATCAACATCGATATGGACCAGACGGGCATCACCCCCAGCCTGATTTCTCATCGAGAACCGGGTACCAATTCCGATGATGACGTCTGCGTCTTCGATGTATTCCTTCAGCAGTCCAGCGGGACCAAGCGATCCACCAAGAGCAAGTGGGTGACGCTCGGAAATCGTTCCCTTTCCGCCTGCTGAGGTCATAACAGCGACCCGAGCACGCTCAGCGAAATCAACAAATTCGGCTTCGGCGTCTGACCGAGCAATTCCACCACCAGCGTAAATAACCGGCTTTCGGGCGTTCACAATTTCTCGTGCTGCCTGCTCGATCACAGTCTGGTCTGGCACCTTGCGAACAATTTGAGCTGGTTCGAGGAGTTCTACTTCTTCTCGTTCCACCATTGTTTCGGGTGGCAGTTCGAAGTGGACAGGTCCCGGTCGGTCAGACTGTGCCTGCCTGAACGCCTCATGGATTCCTTCGGGGACCTCATGCGGCCTAAGGACCTGCTTTTGCCACTTTGTTACAGGATTTGTGATTTCTTTCTGATCGTTGACCTCGTGCAGTCCACCAAAGTTTTTACCGATCGTGGCCCGTGGGATTTGCCCGGCGATCATCACAACAGGGCTCGATCGAGAGAACGCAGTCGAAAGACCTCCACCTGCGTTGTAAATCCCAGGTCCAGGAACCACCAACACGACACCGGGTTTTCCGGTTGTCCGGGCATAGCCGTCCGCCATGTACGAGGTAGCGGTTTCATTTCGGGTTACCACGAACTTGATGCTAGGTTCGTTACGCAATGCGTCGACGATTCCGTACATCTGGACACCGGGAAGTCCAAATATTACTTCGACACCTTCTCGGACCAGGGACTGAACTAGTGCTTCTCCACCTGAAAGCTTCGGCATTTGCTACCTCGTATGCGCATTCATCGCGCTTATTCGGACTAATAGGTTTGGTTGGCGCACGCAGGGTACTGCGGTGAACTTCGCTCCGCCAGATGTTTCGGGCGCTCTAAAGAACCGAGTCGCCAGGACCGATCATGTACTTAACGCCCTGCCCTGCGGCGGAAACTTCAATGGCTTTTGCTGTGTCAGCAACGGAGTAACGCCCACTTACTACTCCGCTGAAGTCGAGATGTGGCAGGATTTCCAATGCTTCGCCAAATGCATCACCGGCTCCGAAGGCTCCGCTTACCGTGATTTCTTTGTAGTGGAGGTCGTACAGGTCGACAGGAAGGCTGGAACCTTGTGGACTAACGCCAACAAGAACCAAATTTCCTCGTGGACGGATCAACTTCGATGTGTTGGCTACAAGTTGCGGAACGCCTACCGCTTCCGCCCCGATCTTGACGCCGTATCCACCAGTGGTGTCCATCACCAATTCGGTTAAATCGTCGGCAGTTGGATCGTTCAAAATGTTGGCACCGAACTGTTCTCCCATTGCACGTCTGGAAGGGTTCGGTTCCGAAAGGATGATATTTCCGGCTCCGCGGTGTTTTAGAACACCAACGGTTAGAAGTCCTAGAAGTCCGCCGCCGACGACCAGCGCGTCACACCCTTCCTCGATTTCGCCGAGCATGTTTATTGTCGAAACAACACACGCGGTCGGCTCAGCCATTGCTGCGATTTCTGGGTCGAGACCATCGGGAACTATGTGGGCTTGTCGGTGGTCAACGAGAACATATTCAGAGAACCCACCTGAGTAGCGTTTCTCTCTCTCGCAATGCATTGCCGACCAGGTCAGACACCCCTGGCACTCACCACACGCAGCGTTGAGAGTGCAACCGATAATCTTGCCAAGCAGCGATTCTGGGACACCTTCACCAACCTTCACGACCGGTCCCACAAACTCGTGTCCGAGAATTTCAGGTGGTGTTGCCGGGAACAATCCTTGCGTCTTGTGAATGTCGGTACCGCAAACTCCACATGAGTGAAGTTTCAAGACCAACTCACTTGGCCCTGGTTCCGGGATCGGAACCTCGTCGATCGTAATTTCGCTACCGCCGCGCCACGTTGCTTGAAGCATTGACTGTTGTCTCATCTAGGGTTGTTTTGGCTGATCGCGCCATTCTTCACTCAAAAGGCGTCCTCAACAACTACTGAACATGCCAAAATTCTTCAACAATTCAGGTTCACATACCTCTATTCCGCAGGAGTCCCAATGAAAATCACCGATATGAAAGTCGCCATTATTGGCGGCGCGCCAGTCGTTCGAATCGCCACGGATGAGGGCATCGACGGAATCGGTGCTGGCGAAACGTGGAAGCCATTCCTAAAACCCCATGTTGAGTTTTACCGAGAAAAAATCCTCGGGCTCGACCCGACAGATGTTGAGCGGGTGATGATTGGTATTAGGCGATGGGGCGCTTTCAAGCCCTGGGGGACAGGCGTCAGTATCATCGAGATGGCTTTGTGGGACATCGCAGGTAAAGCTGCAGGACTACCGGTTTACAAGCTGCTCGGTGGAAAAATCCGTGACCGGGTTCAGGTCTACAACGGCAGCGTGCGGTTCCCGATGGACGGTAAAGAACCCGAGCACTACGCCCAGAACATGCAGAAGATGATGGACCATCCATACCAGTTCTCAATCATCAAGCAAGGCGTTGCGTTCCATGGCGGGATGCAGAACGTAGAGGGTTTCTACCACGGCACTCCTGTAGATGTAATCAGGTATCCAAATCGAGGGTTGATAACCCACAAAGGCTTCAAATACATGATGGCCCGCATCGAGGCGATGCTCGATGTAGTTGGAGATGACGTTGGATTAGCGCTCGATTGTGGTCCGGGGATGACAGTCCCTGACGCACTTAAGCTCGCCAAGGAACTTGAAGGCTCGAACATCGTGTGGCTCGAGGACATGGTTACCGGGGACTACACCCCCTTTGTGCTCGCTGATCTGTACAGCCAAATCACGCCTTACACCTCGACTCCAATTCACACGGGTGAACAGATTTATCTACGACAAAATTTTGTTGATCTAATTGAGCGAAACGCCGTAAACGTTCTGGGTCCAGATGTAGCTGATGTTGGCGGAATCGCGGAAATGAAGTTCATCGCCGAATACGCCGACCTGCACGGCATCTTGATTGCTCCGCACGGAACTGGTGATGGTTTGATCGGTCTTGCCGCACAGACTCACCTTGCAGCGGTCTTACCGCACAACTTCATTGCTTTTGAGCTTCCTACTCCGGATCCAGCCTGGTGGCTCGACATCATGGAAGGGCATGAACAATTCGCTGTCTCGAACAGTCACATCGATGTTCCAGATTCTCCCGGACTTGGACTGACGTTCATCCCGGACGAAGCAAAGAAATACCTAAGCGAAGAAGACGCTGGTTTCTTCGACGACTAGTCCAACCTCACGGAAATTGCCCTCTGCAATCTGATTCGTCGCTGATTCAAGCGTAGAATTTCGCCGAATTATTTCGCGGAGTTAGCCACGTGCGCTCCGGCACAGTAAAGAGCAGTTATGAAAATTACAGACATCAAGGTCGCAGTAATTGGCGACCACCCGGTAATCCGAATCACGACCGATGAGGGGATCGATGGTATCGGTGGAGTTGAATCCCCACGAAACCAGGGCTTCTTCAACCCCCAAATTGAGTACTACAAAAACATGATCGTCGGACTCGATCCGACAGATGTGGAGCGTGTCCTCCTACACATTCGTCGTGTTGGTGGATTCAAACCGTGGGGGTCGGCGGTAAGCGCGATCGAAATCGCACTTTGGGATATTGCAGGTAAGGCTCTGAACGCACCTGTATACAAACTGCTCGGCGGAAAGATCCGCGATAAGGTACGCGTATACAACGGTAACTACCGCAAGGGCTTCGACGGTTACTCACCTGAAGATTTTGCCGAAAACATGCGATGGATGAAAGAGCTTCCCCAGAACTTCTCCATCATCAAGCAGGGAATTGCCTTCCACGGCTCGCCAATGCTGAAGCACATGCCTGACTTCCAGTACGGGGAGTACGTCCAAGCCGACAAGTACGGTAACCGAGGAGTACTGACTGAGAAGGGCTTCAACATCACCGTTGAAGCCGTGATCGCAATGAAGGAAGTGCTTGGCGATGAAGTTGGACTCGCACTCGACTGTGGACCGGGCCTAACTGCCTCTGACACGCTTCGATTGGCACAGGCGCTTGAGCCGTACCACCTGATGTGGATGGAAGACACCATTACCGGTGACTACACGCCTTATGTCCACCCTGAGTATTTCCTACAAGTGACTCCGTACACGTCGACACCTATCCACACTGGTGAGCAAATTTACCTGCGTCACGGGTTCAAGGATCTGATCGAGCAACATGCTGTCGATGTAGTTGGGCCAGACCCGATGGATGTTGGCGGTATTTCGGAGCTCAAATGGATTGCCGAGTTCGCGGATTTGCACAACATCCAGATGGCACCACATGGAACCGTCGATGGCTTGATTGGTCTAGCAGCTCATGTTCACGTTGGTGCTGCAATGCCGCAGAACTTCATCGCGTTCGAGCTTCCAAGTGGTAAGCCCGAGTGGTGGTGGGACATACTCGAAGGAATCGACGCCTACGAAGTTACCGACAGTTTCATCCCGGTAAACGACAATCCAGGTTTGGGAATCTCTTTCCGGGTCGACGAAACCAAGCAGTACCTCAGAGAAGAGGATCAGGACTTCTTCGACTAGGTCTTCATCGAAAACTTCAAAGTTGCATCAAATTAAGGGTCGAATATTCTGTTCGACCCTTAGTTATTAGTGGCAAAAAGATGACTGATTCAACGTTTTCGCAACTTCAGGATTTGCCGAGTACCGAACAAATGCCGTTTCTGTTCGTGGGACACGGCAACCCGATGAACGCTATCCTCGATACCGAGTACGGTCGAGAGTGGGAGCGCGTTGGCCAAACATTGCCGAGACCTACTGCAATTCTTGCAATATCCGCTCACTGGCTCACTCCCGGTTCAACGCGTGTTCTCGCTTTAGATGTTCCTCGCACTATCCATGATTTTGGTGGTTTTCCGCAGGAACTTTTTGACCAGCAATATCCCGCCCAGGGTTCTCCTGAATTTGCGAAGAAGACCATCGAATTAATTCGAAAGACCGAGGCAATAGAGGATTACCGATGGGGCCTGGACCACGGAACATGGTCGGTCTTGAAAAAGATGTACCCCCAGGCAGATATTCCGGTCTACCAACTAAGCATCGATTACTCACAACCACCTGAATATCACTATCAACTCGCCAAAGACCTGGTTGAACTACGTAACCACGGGGTACTGATCCTTGGCAGTGGAAACATCGTCCACAATCTTACGGCAATCGGCAGAAATTACGATTGGGCAGCGGAGTTCGATGGAATCATGGAACAGCATCTTTCGAACCATAATCACAAAGGCGTGGTCGATTTCCTCAAGCTCGGTGAACTGGCAAGGCTGGCGCATCCGACCCACGATCATTTCCTGCCTTTGATCTATTCAATCGGATTGCAAACGGAAAACGACGAGATCAGTTACTTCAATGACACGTTTGATTTTGGGACGATATCAATGAGATCAGTTCTAGCGACCGCTGCCGGTTAGCCCTTAAGACGAGCGTTCCCAGAAATCTCGGACAGGTTCACACAGTATGGTGGCCAATCACCTGCGACACCAGCGAGAACGTTCTCTACGCTCATCATCGCCATCTTCAAACGCGTATCCCCAGTGGCGCTAGCAACGTGAGGCATGATCATGCAGTTATCTAGGGTCAACAACGGGTGATCGAATGGTATAGGTTCAGGCACCGTCACATCGAGCGCTGCACCGGCGATTTCACCGCTCTTCAACGCCTCGTAAAGATCGTCCTGGTTCACAACCGGCCCGCGTGTTGTGTTGATAAGAATTGCCGTCTTTTTCATGAGCTTGAACTGATCTGAACTCATGAGGTTTTCTGTCTCTGGTGTTAAAGGGTTGTGGAGCGAGACGAAATCGGATCGCTCAAGTAGTTCTTCGAGTGAGTCGACATAGGTTGCGCCGAACTCTTCATCTCGTCGGCTACGGTTGAAGTAAATAACGTTCATGTTGAAACCGGTAGCGCGCTTTGCCATCTCGGATCCGATGCGGCCCATACCGACTATCCCAAGTGTTTTGTGATGAATATCGGTCGCCAAATATGCGAGGGGATCAAAGTCACCCCACTCACCGTGCTTCACGATTCCGGGCAAGTCATAGGTACGGCGTGCCATAGATGCAAGGAGGGCGAACGCCTCGTCAGCGGTACTCTCCGAAAGAATTCCGGGAGTATTGCAAACTGCAATTCCCCGCTCGTTCGCAGCATTCACATCAATGTTGTCGTAGCCAACTCCGAACTCTGCAATCACCTTCAGATTAGGGGCGGCATCCATCACTTCGGCATCAACGGCATTTGTGATGTGAGCGTACAAACCGTCAACGTCTCTCACTGCCTCGATTAGTGCCGCGTGGTCCGGAGAATCCTCACCTTCCCAAATTTCTACATCGGCACCACTTGCTCTCAACTTCTCAGCGGCTTCAGGGAATGTTCGGCGCGTTACGAGGATCTTTGGCAATTTTGGGAGTTCCTATCTAAATGAATTAACTTTAATCATAGATTTCACGTTATCTTGTGGATGCGCTCGGGCAAGGTAAGCAACGAAAACACTGCAGTCAACGTCTTAGGGGCATCGAGTGCGTTGCCTCACGCCAACTTAGGCTCAACCAACGTATACGTATTTCGATGTCGCAAACTGGTCATCCACAATTAATTTAACTGCCAACAGCAATATCCATTACGTATGCGCATTGATAAACGAATCCACGCTCTGTTTTAGAAAAGTAACCAGTCGTAACATCATGCTTCAGCAAACGTATGCCTGCATCTATTGATCACATACCAAATATTCATAGAAGCCTGTTTAGGCATTGACTCTGAAAATCTCATTCCTACATCTCTTCTTTTTTGTCTCGCTACTATCTGCACTGATCTCGTGCACGAGCGGTGGGTCAGGTGAAGCAGACAAAATTATCTATATGGGTGGCATACCCGACCAGGACATTTCAGTACTGGAAGAGCGTTTCGGGGCGGTCGCTGATCATCTTTCGGACGAACTCAATGTGAATGTCGAGTATGTTCCGGTAACTGACTACGCAAGCCTGGTGAATGCATTCAAGAACGGTGACATTACTCTTGCATGGTTCGGAGGACTTACCGGCCTTCAAGCCAAGTCTTTCGCTCCTGGAGCAGTTTCTGTCGTACAACGACCACGTGATAAAGAGTTCACTTCGGTATTCGTGGTCAACTCTTCTTCGAAGGCGGAGTCGCTTGCCGACCTCAAAGGCTCGTCTTTCACTTTCGGCTCAGTTAATTCGACGTCTGGACACCTGATGCCGAGATCTTTTCTACTTCAAGCCGGGGTTGATCCAGAATCCGATTTCCAAGGGGTACCGAACTTCTCGGGCTCCCACGATTTAACCTGGAAACTTGTCGAGAGCGGAAGCTTCGAAGCGGGTGCGTTGAATGCTGCCGTTTGGGAACGAGCTGTGTTAGAAGGAAGCGTTGATACGTCCAAAGTGAAGGCGATTCACGAAACACCAACCTACGTCGACTATCAGTGGCTTGCACATCCTAATCTCGACAAAGATTTCGGTGACGGATTCACGGACGGCATTAGGAATTCAATGACCGCTATTTCCGGGTCGACTGATCGAGAAAGAACGATCTTGGACCTCTTTGAAACTGATTCATTTGTTCCCGTAGATCCGTCGGACTACGACGATCTGGAAGAAATTGCCCGCTCTCTTGACATGTTGAGATGAACGCAATCGATAAACGTACTGGTACTGAATACCGCTTAGAGTCTCTTACACGGAGTTACGGAAACCGGACGGTCGTTGGCCCCATAGACCTGACATTTAAACAAGGTGACAAGGTCGCAATCATTGGTCCGAGCGGTGCTGGCAAAACGACTTTGCTTCGACTGATTGCTGGCGTGGTTAGTCCAACCACAGGCAGGATTACGCTGCGAGGAACCGACTCCAGAGCCATCGCTAATAAAAACCGGTTCAAAGATGTCGGGTTCATGCACCAGCAACTCGATCTTATTCCTCAACTGACGGCGAGAAAAAATATCGAGGTAGGGAACTCTGGCCGTTGGTCACTGCTTCGTACTTTTGGCAGTCTTCTCTTGCCTGTTCACGACAACCGCTCAGAACGCGTAGCCAGTTTTTTTGGGCTTTCGGATTTTCTCGACGTTCGAACATCGTTACTTTCTGGGGGGCAGCAGCAGCGAGTAGCCCTCGCCCGTCTTCTAGTCCAGGCTCCCGCCCTACATCTTGCAGACGAACCAGTTTCTGCCCTCGACCCGTCACTTGCTGACAAAACATTGCAAGTACTGTGCGGTCGAACTGGCATCGAGGGTGAATTCGTCAAAACGGTTGTGGCGAATATTCACGCCCCTGAACTTGCTGTCCGCCATTTCGATCGGGTTATCGGACTTCGGGACGGCTCGGTGATTTTCGATAAACCGGCATCGGAAGTTACAGACGAGGACACCTCTTTTGTCTACGACGACCACCAAAAAGAGGCGAAGCAGGTGCGCTTGCCAGTCGAGGTGGACAACTGGGGTAGAGATTGATGATCAGTATGATCACGAATCTGCTCGAAAATCGTCGGGTGTGGATTCTGTTCTTCGCCGCCCTGTTGATGTGGTCGGCGTCACCTGTCGATTGGGTGAACCTCACGAATGAGGGAGCCGGATCAGCTATCCGGTCTATTGTGGGGTCTTTCCTAGCACCTGATTTATCACCCAAAACGATGGGCGAAGTAATCCAAGCAATGTGGATTACCCTTGCGTACGCGGTCACGGCGCTATCCCTCGCAATATTTTTCGGGTTACCACTTGGCCTAATTGCGTCCGGAGTCTTGTCGACCGATCAACGATTCGTTCTCGCATTAGCAGTATTTGTAAGGGCATATCTCGGAATGATCAGATCCATTCACGAGCTGATCTGGGCGCTACTATTCGTCTCCGCATTCGGACTTTCCCCGGCCGCAGGAATCATCGCAATAGCGTTGCCGTACTCCGGAATCATTGGTCGCATTTTCGCCGAGAGGTTGCAGGACGTGCCTGAGGGGCATATCACCGCATGTCAGGTGTCGGGAGCAAGCGGTTTGAAGCTGATCGCGCTCGCTCGAATACCCACAGTTTTGCCAGACACGATTTCGTACCTTTTCTACAGATTCGAGTGTGCGATTCGGACCGCATCTGTCCTCAGCTTCATTGGTCTTGGCGGGATTGGGTTCCAGGTCCACATCGCCATGAGTGACTTGAAATTCGAGACTGTAGCTACTCTGTTCTACTCGTTGCTAGCCCTGATCCTGATCGTGGGATTAATCGGCCGTTCAGTCCGAAAGCGGTTACTGACTTGAGTATGGGAACCAGCAACACGAGGGATAGAACCTATTCGTTCACTCCGAAGATACCGGGACCATTCGCGTTAACTTTTATTGGCCTTGGAATCCCAATCTTTATCGCAAGTTGGGTCTTCATTTTTGTGGAATCGCAGGGTAAACGTTCTCTATTCAGCCTTGAGAATCTAGATAGAGCACAGTCGTTTCTGGGGCAGGTCTTCGGTGCCGATACTTGGAAATCGCGGGGAGCCGAGTTACCAGACGTATTCATACTGGCGACCGACACGATCGCTATGAGTGTTCTGGCAATCGCCCTAGCTGGTGTATTTTCTGTAGTGTTGCTCCCACTGGCAACAGCTCGACAAGACGATCAAAGAGCGGGTTACCTGGCCAATTCTGGTTACGCAGTAATGCGTGCTCTATTCGTGTTTACCCGCGCGGTCCCTGAGCTGCTTTGGGCGCTCATTGTAGTGTTCATCATTTCGCCCGGAATTTTCGCTGGTGCTATTGCACTCGCAATCCACAACTTTGGAGTTATTGGAAGACTCGGAGCCGACAGTATCGAAAGTCTGGATCGAGCGCCGGTAGTCGCCCTTGAATCTACCGGAGCATCATCGGCGCAAAGATACGTCATCGGGGTACTACCGCTGGTCTCGCGACAACTACTCACGTTCCTCTTTTATCGGTGGGAAGTGATTATCCGGACAACTGCAGTGGTTGGATTCGTCGCCGCTTCAGGAATCGGATACCAAATGCGGTTGGATTTGAGTCTATTCAGGTACGACGAAGTAGGACGGTTGCTAATTGCCTACGTGGTGATCGTGTGGATGGTGGATCTTCTGTCTACGCTGGTCAGGCGGGCGTTCAAATAGACAGGATGTTCGTCGGCAACCAAGTTGAAATGGTGGGGAAGGTGGGACTCGAACCCACACGCCTGTTAAGGCACATGCTCCTAAGGCATGCGCGTCTGCCATTTCGCCACTCCCCCGACAGGTTGCTTAGAGGACATCCGGAGACGAACAGCAGACTATTGTATGGACGCAGTTGAGGTTGGGCTAGCCTCGCTGCTCCCAGTCGGAGGCAAGTTCTGTCCAGCGTTGGTGCAGCTCGTTCACGGTTGAACTGGAAATCTCAACTGATGAATTAACCATTTCAAGGTTGGATTCCATGTGGTGTGGACGCTGAGTTCCCACGATTGTCACGTCAACTTCATCGTGGGCATACGTGAATCCAAGAGCCAGTTTGATGTGTTCTTCGGGCTCATCGGCAAGAGGACCTAAAGATTTCATTTTCTGTGCCCGGTTGAAGTACTCAGACGTGTACTCAGGATTGTGTTCGTACAACTCGGTTTGACCTGTCGCGCCCCACACAGCGTTCCCAATTGGACGCTTGATAATCAGTCCCATGTCTCGCTCTTCAACATCAGCGAACAAATTGGTTCTAGCCGATTGGTCAACTAGATTGAAGCTGGTCTGGAGGGTGTCGAAGAGTCCACTGGTTACTGCCCACTTGGCATTCTCGTTATCTCCTGAGTAACCGATATACCTGGTTTTTCCAGCGGCTCGAGCGTCTTGCAATGCCCTGATCACATCGCCTCGCTCCAGTACTTCGACGGTGCAAGAGTGGAGTTGGACCAGATCAACATAGTCTGTCTTCATCCGTATGAGGGAACGGTCAATGGATTCGATCACTAGATCGTAGGTCCAGTCCTCGCCATCACCTCTCGGAAGAAAGTGACCAGCCTTAGTCGCCAAAACGTACTCGTCTCGTCTGTCGGCAGCAACTAGACCGATGAGTTCTTCGCTGATGTTGTAGCAAGCAGCCGTGTCGAGGAAGTTCACTCCGCCATCAAGGGCCTTGTTGATTACCGATCTTGCCTGGTCTACGTCTGCCATCTCAAGGTTGAAGCCGACTTCCGAGAGTCCGATTCCGAGTCGTCCAACTTCAAGATCAGTTTTGCCGAGTCGTTTCCGTTCCATTGCCATACTTTTTATCCGTCGTCACTTATTCGTTGAAGATATTGATCTGGAAAATCTGATGGTACATTCATCAAGTTCAATACGCTGACTGATCCGAATGGAGTTACCTGTGTCTTCAAAACCAAACATCGTGCTGATGGTCGCCGATGACATGGGGTACGGGGATTTCGGTCTCTATTCCGGTGGCAGAGTTCATACACCGGTGCTGGACGAATTAGCCTCGCAAGGGTTGAGATTCAGTCAACACTACGCCGGATCGGCTGTCTGCTCCCCATCCCGAGCGGCGCTATTGACCGGTCGGTACCCGATCAGAACGGGTGCGATCACCCCCCAGGAAGTTCTCGGTAACGACCGTATTTCGCTGTCAGAATCAACGATTGCTGATTCCTTCAAAGCAGCCGGATATGCAACAGGGATGGTCGGTAAATGGCATAACGGTGCGCTTGACCCGAGATTCCATCCAAATGCTAGGGGATTCAATGAGTTCGCAGGTTTCCGTGGTGGTTGGGCTGACTACTACGACTGGATTCTCGACCGAAACGGTCAGTTTGAGCGATCGGACGGACGCTATTTGACCGATGTGCTTGCTGACGAAGCGGTTTCATTTATCAATCGACACCAGTCGAGCCCGTTTTTCCTGATGGTGACCTGGAACGCTCCACATTCGCCATTACAGGCACCTGAAGAAGTCACTCAGAGGTACGTTGACGCCGGATTCGAGCACGGGATAGCGCTCATCTACGCCATGATCGAGGTGATGGATCGAGGTATTGGGAAGGTACAACAAGCCCTCAATGACGCCGGGGTTGAAGACGATACTTTGCTGATGTTCACCAGCGATAACGGTCCTGCGTTCACCCATCGTTACGACCAGGTGCCTGATGGAGTCTCACTCGACGGTAGTCGATTCAATGCTGGTTTCGCAGGTGCCAAGGGGTCCGTTTACGAAGGTGGAATCCGCGTCCCGATGATTGCGCGATGGGCAAACGGGCTCCCGCAGGAAAGAGAGATAACCGATCAAATCTGTTTCACCGATTGGCTACCAACACTTCATTCATTTGCTGGTGTAGATCGGGTCGGTGAAAAACCTCTCGATGGTCACGACTTCAGTGATGTGATCAGAGGAGATACGGCCCAAGTGCCCCCGAATCGATTCTGGCAATGGAACGGCGATTCTCCGATAGGCACAACGAACGCAGCTATGCGGTGTGGCGACTGGAAGCTAGTACGCCCTGCCTTGGACATTTCATATGCAACCGAAGCGGACAAGAAACTTGCCGACGACTATATCCTCAAAGATATCGAGTACAAATATCATCCTGAGAACATCTCGGAAATCTTCGACTGGCCAGAACCTGAAAAGATCATTCCTGAGCCGCCACAACCCGAACTATACGACCTTGCTTCTGATCCCGGCGAAGAAAACAACATCGCATCCGACAACCCGCAAATCGTCACTCGCATGCGGACAGAACTCGAAACCTGGTTCGAGGAAGTCGAGTCTGAGCGGCAATCAATAGTCGAGTAGCGTTCAGAACAGCAGGTACGGTTCGTCCTCTACTTGAGTGAAGTCAGTTGGCGGGTACTTCTCAAGCGCTTCAACATCGATATCCGCTCCCCAACCCGGTCCGTCTGGAACGGTCGCGAATCCGTTTGTGATGTCGATTGGGCTCGTCAAAACATCCCCGTAACGATCAAAAAACGAAACAAATATTTCCTGCATAAACGAGTTGGGAATACTTAGCCCCAAATGCAAACTCGCTAGGGTTGAAATTGGCCCATTCGAGTTATGCGGTGCGACAGGCACATAGTGAGTGTCTGCCATGTCCGCAATCTTCCGAATTTCAGTGAATCCACCACAGTGGCAAATATCAGGCTGAATCATTCGCATCGTGTTGGTCGCAAGTAATGGTCTGAATTCCCACCTGTTGTAAAGCTGTTCGCCTGTGGAAACCGGTACGTTCACTGAACGAGCGAATTCAGCCATTGCCTCAACGTTGTCGTAAAGGATAGGTTCTTCCATCCAGGCAATGTTGAAATGTTCGAGCTCGCGAGCTACCCGTCCCGCACTCCACGGGTCGATTCGCGCACGAATATCGATGCCTATTTCCACGTTAGGACCGATAGCGTCCCTGACAGCACCAACAACCTCGATGCCATGCCGGATGCGCTCAGGTGTGATTACTTGTGGACCACCAAACGGGTAGAACTTGAGCGCAGTCCACCCATCGTCTGCCAAAGCTTTGGCTGCTGCCGCGTACTTCGTTTTTGATTGCCTTGTTGGTGCAGCCTCCGGGTCAGGATCAGGATTGGCTTCGTTTGCGTCTTCGAACCAGCCGTTGGCATAGACGCGCATCTTGTCGCGGTGCTTTCCACCTGCCAGTTCCCAAACTGGTATATCGAGGGATTTGGCTTTTAGGTCCCAGAGGGCGAGATCGATCGCCGAAATAGCTGACATGGTGACCGCGCCACCAGACCATGTGACACGACGGAACAAAGAGGTCCAAATCCAGTCAATCCGCCGAGGATCTTTTCCTTTCAGGAATTTGCCGAAATCAAGGATCTCGGCTTCGAGGGCGGCATCTTTGTATTGAAGTGAGCCTTCACCCCATCCTGATATTCCTTTGTCAGTATCGATCCGGACAAACAACCAGTTCGTCCCGGCTGTCTTGTGAACCGGTGTTGCCATTCGGAATACCTGAATGTCAGTGATTTTCAACTTCTCAACCTCTTCGTCAATCGAATCATCGCGAACGAGATGTCACTAACCGCCAACTGGCATCCATTGAATGCAAACTGGTGCCGGAAGCTCGAGAACACTCCCGGTTGGGGTGAGGGTTCCGTCGTCCTCAATTTTGAAAGTGACTACCGAGTCTGAATCCTGATTCTCTGCAAGGATGTACCGTCCGTCCGGGGTCATGGCAAAGTTCCGAGGAGTGTTCCCCTGTGTCGACTCATTACCGATGTGAGTAAGAGTTCCGTCGGACTGATCTATCGAGTAGATAGCTAACGAATCGTGTCCACGGTTTGAGCAGTACAAGAACTTGCCGTCTATCGAGGTGTGAATGTCTGCAGTGTGGCTTACGCCTTCCCAACCTTCGGGGAGAGTTGAAATCTTCTGCTTCTGTGTTAACGACTCGTCACTTGCGACGTCGTATACAGAAACAGTGTTTCCGAGCTCATTGTTTACGTAAACCCATTTGTTGTTTGGGTGGAATGTGAAGTGACGTGGTCCCTCACCGGCATCGGAATCTACCGAACCAGCAAGTGAAATCTTTCCATTTACGGTGTCGAGGTTGTAGGTCAGAACCTGGTCCATACCAAGGTCGCAAATGTAAACCTTGTCGTTCGTCGAATTCAATGTGGCCGAATGGGCGTGCGCTTCTTGCTGCCGGCGCTCGTTCACCGACGATCCTTCGTGCTGAACGAAGTCGGTTCCGGCATTGACCGAGCCGTCTTCGTTGACGGTATGAACAGACACGCTACCGCCAGCGTAATTGGCAACGACCACTGAAGAATCCGTCGCATCGACAACGAGGTGACACGGTCCAGGTCCCTGGGTCGACTGCTGGTTGATCTGGGTCAGTTCCCCGGTTTCTTTGTTGATGGAGAAAGCAGTGATACCACCCGAACCGTTGAAAGCACTCGTTTCAGAGATTGCGTATAGATGGTCGTTCGTGGGATCAAGTGCCACGAACGATGGATTCTCTAGTCCAGTGGCTGTAGAGACTTTGGTTACCTCACCCGTCTCGGCGTTCATCCGCAAGGTGTAGATACCTTCGGATCCAAGGCGAGTGTAAGTGCCGACAAATGCGAATAAATCTTTACTCATTGGAAAATTTCCGTTGCGTATATTGCTTGAATAATTAGTCGTCGAGAATCAAATCCTGGTCGATTTCAATTCCGAGTCCTGGTCCTTGAGGTAGAGCCATGTAACCCTCGCCGTCGAACTCAGGGGCATTGGCCATGATCGAGAATTTGTGTTTATAACTGCCAATTGGAGGATCGTTAAGGAGTTCCATGAACGGGGCGTTTCGCCACGATGCAACGAGATGCATGTGGGCAATCACTCCTATGTTTCCTCCACCATGGTGAGGAACGATCTCTTTGCCGTACAGCTCAGCAAGCACTCCAACTTTCCTCAGGTTTGTCATGCCATTCATGACCATGCTCTCTGGCTGAAGCAATCCATAAACGTCCTGCTCACAAATCTGAACGAATTCGTTAAGACCGGGATTGTTTTCACCACCAGCAATCGGCATTTCAACTTTGGCACTTAGTTCTGCCAACCCGTCGAAGTCATATCGCTTCAATGGTTCCTCTAACCAGTACACACCTAAGTCCTGAAGTTCTACGGCAGTATCGTAGGCTCGTTGATGACTCCATCGAACGCCCGGTTGCCAGTCGCCACTCGACTGGGCCTGGTTGCCGTCGACCATGATGGTCATATCGTCACCGACAGCATCGCGAACCATTTCGACGGTTCGAATATCTTCTGAAATCGTATCGTGGTGACAGCGCAGTTTTATCGCTTTCCAGCCCCCGTCTTGCAGTGACCTTGCTTGCTCTGCCCTCTCCTCAGGAGTCGATAGAACAACCATGCTTGCGTAAGGAATGACCTTGTCCTTCACCCCGCCCCACAGCTTGTATAAGGGAAGATTCGCGGCCTTGCCCATAATGTCCCACAGGGCCATATCGACTCCAGCCACTCCCTGGTAATGAATGTTCTGGGCGTAATAGTTCAAAGCGACCGCGTGCTGCTCTATTTCAAGTGCATCCTTACCAACCAGGTAAGCCTTCACACCGTCGAGCAGCATTGGATGCATTCCAGGACCAATTCCGGTTATTCCAGCATCAGTGTGGACTTCGGTATAGGATCCGCCACCAATGTCGAACGACATCTTGCGTCCCGGGCTCCATGCCGGTTCCAACTCTCCAACGTGCTCAACTGTTCGGAGGTTGACGATCTTTACATCGGTAACAGTTATATTGCTGCTCAACGGGCACTCCTGACTGAGATTGCGAAACGCGCAAATCATAACTCCCTGCAACCTGTTTTACAGATCGGTTCTAATCCGTAAACTGCCAGTCTCCGCGGAAACGACGTAAAAAGGTCCGGGTAATGACGATTACGGCAAGAAACGAAGAAACAGTCGATGTCCTGATAATCGGAGCCGGCGCGTCCGGCGCAGCAGCTGCCGCATGGTTGTCCGAAGCTGGATTCGGAGTGCTCTGTCTCGAGCAAGGATTCTGGCAGGATCCCTCGAAATATGCCTCTGCATCTCCTGACTACGAATTCGAAATGCTAACCAACTGGGCGATCGACCCAAACAAGCGCCAACGTCGTGAGGACTACCCAATCAATGTCGAGAACTCACCAGTCCATCCTGTGATGTTCAACGGGGTTGGTGGAAGCACTATTCTCTGGAGTGCTCACACTCCTCGGTTTCACCCATCTGATTTCCGTGTGAAAACTCTCGATGGTGTCGCAGACGACTGGCCGCTCACTTACGAGGATCTTGAGGAATATTACGATCTCAACGACGAGGTGATGGGGTGCTCTGGAATTGCAGGTGATCCTGCTAATCCGCCACGAAGTCCTCGACAAATGCCACCCCTACCGATCGGCTCGGATGGAAAACGACTTACTGAAGCGTTCGATGAACTCGGATGGCACTGGTGGCCATCAGACAGTTACATCAACTCTCAGCGATATGGCGAGGGAAGAGACGCTTGTAATTATTGCGGGCACAACCATATGGGCTGTTACCAGCGGGCTAAGTCGAGTACAGATTTGACGTATTGGCCGAGGGCAATGCGCTCCGGTGCCAAAATTCAAACAGGCGCACGGGTTAGGCGAATTACCGTCGACGAGAACGGGCGCACAACAGGTGCCGACTACGTAGACGCCAAAGGCAACGAAGTTCATCAGTCGGCCCGATCCGTGATCCTGGCAGCGAACGGAATCGGCACGCCTCGAATCATGCTGAACTCCACTTCGCAGCATCACCCGAACGGACTGGCAAACTCGAGTGGACTTGTCGGCAAAAACTTGATGTTTCACCCGTTCGCAATGATCACCGGTGTGTTTCCAGAAAAGATGAATACCTGGCGTGGACCGCTCAGCAATTTCGCAATGAGCCAGGAGTTCTATGAAACGGACACCGACCGAGGCTTTGTTCGAGGCTACACCTACCAGTTCCAGAGGAGCTTGGGACCCGCCTGGGTAGCCAACGGAGGCTTCACTGATGCCATTCCGTGGGGTGAAAACCACCATGCAGAGCTTGAGAAGCGACTTGGCAGCATGATGGGAATGGCAGTGATTGGCGAAGATTTGCCAGAAGAGCACAATCGTGTGGAGTTAGATCCGGAAATAACGGACGCTGACGGAATACCCGCTCCAAAGTTGTTTTACACACTTAGCAAGAATTCCCGTGATCAGCTCGATCACGCGATTGAGAACGCAAAAAAAGTTTTCGAAACAGCCGGAGCAACAGAAGTGTTTGTCGATCCCATGATGGAACAGTCAGGCTGGCACCTCATGGGCACTGCACGGATGGGAGATGATCCGAAAACTAGCGTGGTCGATAAGTGGGGGCAAGCTCATGATGTCGACAACTTGTTCATAGTCGACGGTAGTGTTTTCGTGACCAGTGCGGCAGTGAACCCAACGCCAACGATCCAGGCTTTGGCACTACGGACTGCAGACTATATCGTTGCGGAGCGAGAGGATCTGAAAGGTTAGTCATGACAAGCACCACGGAAATTTCCAGCGAACTCCTGTCAGCTTTGATGAATCGCCTGATTCCGGCTGTTGACGATTTGCCCGCTGCCGGTGACATGGGTCTCGCAGAAGAAGTTCTTAGACTTTCGGACGAGCACCCCAGGTACTCCGCACTTTTCACGGCGGGCATGAACGCCCTCGTCGAATTTAGCGGTGACTTTTTAACTCTTTCCGATCCACATCAAGATTCGGCGATCAGAAAATTCGAATCATCTAATCCCGCTGAATTTGATGCGGTCAGAACACTCGTCTACATCGTGTACTACAAAGACGTACGGGTGCACGATCGAATCGGTTGGGAATCACGCCCTCCTCAACCAGAAGGGAACGTGATGGAACCCTGGGACGAATCGATTCTTGAAACTACGAAGAAGCGTGCACCGTTTTGGCGCAAGGCCTAACTTCACCACGAGGTAATTCAAATTGGAACCAGTAATCAAAAACGAGAGCAACACGGGCAATCCAATCCTTGGACCTGACGATGGCGTTTCGACTTTCGTGATGCTGTATGTGAAGCACCCGGTTGGAGGGTCAAGTCCTGATCACGTTCATCCGTGGGAACACCAGGCGTTCATCACTCAAGGCTCTGGTGTATTGGTTTGCGATGGCAAGGAATACCCGGTTAAGGAAGGCGATGCCGTTCTTGTACCTGGAGGCGTGCAACACCAATTCATTAACACCGGTGATATTCCGCTTCACCGGGTGACTGTTAATCCTGTCGAGTCTGTCGGCAAGGAATAAGACGACTATTTCACCTCGGTAAGCGTGAGTTCGCCTTGTTCGACCGTGTAGACGTGAGTGGCAATTTCTTCAACAATCGCCGGATCGTGACTGGCACAAATAATTGTTCCGTCATATTCATCGAGTGCGTCCAGCAGTTCGTCACGCGTCGTGGAATCAAGGTGGTTCGTCGGCTCGTCTAAAAGCAGCACGTTATTTGGCTGAACGAGGAATTTCGCAAGCGCAACCCGGCTTTTCTCACCACCAGAGAGCATCTCAATCTTCTTGTAGACATCGTCTGCGCTGAACAGGAAACGTCCCAAAATTCCTCTTAGATCGCCATCCGGCTGATCACCAGCAGATTCTCTCACTGACTCTAATATCGTAGAAGCGCGATCCAGCGATTCGTCCTGGTGCTGAGCGTAGTATCCGCGTCGTGACCGCTCAGACCAGTTGATGTCGCCTTCGAGTGGATCCACTTCTCCAGCGAGAATTCTCAAGAAAGTGCTCTTACCACCACCGTTGTGCCCGACAAGCGCGACTTTTTGCCCTCTTTCAACTTCAAGTGACACGTCCAACAGAACTGGCGAGTCATCCCAATCGTGTGACACCGATTCAGCTGACAATACGATTTGTTCTACTCGTCCTGTCGATTTGATTTGAAAATGCGTCGTCTTTGCGTCGACCATTCGCTCGACGCGCTGCATTCTCTCCAACGCCTTGATACGGCTTTGTACCTGTCTGGCTTTGGTTGCTTTAGAACGGAAACGAGTAATAAATTGCTCTTGGCGAGCAATTTCGCGTTCTTGCCGGTCTGCAAGTGCGTCGAGTTGGGCCTGTCGATCTGCTTTCGCTTCGAGAAAGTGTGAATACGTACCTTGGTAGGACGTGATCGCACTCAGACCTACATCGAGAATTCGTGTGCAGACTGATTCCAGGAATTCACCATCGTGAGTAACCATAAGAATTGCACCGGGGTACTCAGAGAGCTCGGTTGCAAGCCACTCCTTGGATGCTCTATCGAGATGGTTGGTCGGCTCGTCCAGGAGAATGTTCGCATCACGCCGAATCAAGATTTTGGCGAGCGATATACGCATCCGCCAACCACCGGAAAAATCCCCGCAGGGTTTCTTAAGATCTTCCTGGGTAAATCCCAGACCGGTCGTGACTCTAGATATCGAAGAATCGACTGAGTTTCCACCAAGTAGCTTGAATCTGTCGTGTGACCGATCAAGCTCGGTTGTTTGCGATTCCGCATCACCCTCTTCTAACAAGAGAAGATCTTCAAGCTCCTCGATCCTCTTACGCAACTGATCGAGTTCAGGGAGGGCTGTCCACATCTCGTCGTATAACGACGAATCAAGAGAAACGTCTGACTCTTGCTGCAAATATGAAAGATCGCCATCAGACACGCTGATCACCCCGGAAGTTACCGGTTCTCGATCGGCAATCATTCGAAGCAGGGTGGTTTTACCGGCGCCGTTTGGGCCAACAACGCCAACCTTTTCGCCCGAGGACACGGTGAATGAGACCTGCTTTAGGAGGTCTCTCCCACCGAACGATTTATTCACATTTTCGACAACGATCAAAGTTGTGCGACCCGGATCTTCAAATTCACGTTTGATTCAAACCCATCAAATAATTCTCACACAACAATGGCGAGTGTCATAACAATTTTCTGGAATAAAAAAGCCGGGCAGAAAAATCTACCCGGCTCGATTTGTCAGTTGAACGAAAAGGGGACGTATTAGTAGCTCTGCTGAGCACCCAGTTCGGTCGCCTTCTGCAAAGCTTCTGCAAGTTTTTCAACCGTTACATCACCAGATTGGGCGGTCGAAATCTGTATTGCTTCCTGTTCGGCAAGAGCTTCGGCTAATGCTGGTAGTTTCGGTGCAGCGTCGATTGGGATCTGGATAACCCCGTGACGATCAGCTGCGATAAGGTCGCCTGGCTGAACGAAAACCCCGCCAACATCAACAGGTACGTTGAACGCTACAGCATGAACGTATCCGTGAGACACAAGAGTCTCCTTCGCCCAGAACGGGAATCCCATTTCTTCTGCTTCTTTTAGGTCGCGAACTCCCCCGTCTGTTACCGCTCCAACACATCCAAGACCCAGCGCGATGTTGCCCTGGATTTCACCCCACCACGATCCAACGATGTTTGGGTAATCAAGGTCATGAAGCACGACCATTCGAGGACCTGGAATGTCAAGGATTGCCTGCCAGTACTCGGTGCGTCCCAGTGCGCGTGGCGAGCGGTGACGAGCTGAAATAACACCAGTTACGGCGTAACCAACGTACGTGTCTTCGACCGGGGTAATCGATTTGACCTCAGGACGCATAAATCCTTCGGTTCGAGGCAAAATGTCGAGAAGCTCCAACGCGTTGGCGATGGTTGGAGTGTCGATCTTCCTAATTTGCGCCAACAACTCTTCTGAGAGTGGCCCGGCCTGGTCTGTCATCAAGTTCTCCCTGGGTAAATTTCGATATTCGAAAGTGGTTGGGAGAATAGTAACTCGTGAGACAAACAAATATTGCTCGATAAACAGAGAAAGGATCGAAATGGCTCCGAACCCTGCGCTGAGTTTCTTTCGAAAAGTTAGACGGCGATGTTCCAGTCCATTCGTCGACGGCGTCGTGCGCGTTCCATGGATTCTTTTCGACCACGTTCGATTCGCTGGGCGTGTTGCAAAACTTTCTCGGCCTTGCGCTGTTCCGTTCGAGCGCGGTCTCGCTCAATTTGGCCGACAGCGAACCGCACTTCATTGACCGCCTGAAAGTACTTCACTCGGGCTCGTTCAACTGAGATTGGCTTGTAGTTGAGCATCTTGACCTCTCGATAGAGTTTTCTGAGTAATTGGTAACTATCTGAGATCAATTCTCACAAGAAGTGAATATTGGGTTATTGGTGTCGACTGTTGTCTAAATCACGTCATTCGACAACGGTGTATTTCGCATTTCCGCATTTCACTTGGGAGTGAAATCGCGACCAAAGGAACATCCAAGGTTTCGGTTCTATTCACCGCCAATTTCGGCACCCTTAGTCGCCTCACAATTCATAGAAAATTCCTACGCAGCGTTTGGTGTAACACCATCATTAGGACTAGAATCGCCACGCTTCGGCAACAGGGTTGTCGCGACTGGCGTGCCACGACGGAGCAAGTACGGAGATTTGTATTAATGAACGGTACCGAGTTCATCGCTCACATTCTTAAGCAAGAAGGCGTCACGGAAATGACGTGCTTCCCGAGCAACGCGCTAATCGAAGCTGTCGCAAAAGAAGGCATCCGTCCGGTTATGTTCCGACATGAGCGAGGAGCAATCATGGCGGCTGACGGTTACAGCAGAGTCAGCGACGGTCAAAGATTCGGTGTCGTCGCTATGCAGCATGCCGCTGGAGCAGAAAACTCAATGGGTGGATTGGCGCAGGCATTCGGTGACAATGTGCCAATGCTCGTATTGCCGGGGGGCTACCCGCTCGAACGACGGCATGTGCGACCAAACTTCCTCGCTTCCGAGAGTTGGAAGAGTGTAGTCAAGTCTGCAGAAACGATTGATTCCCCGACACAAATTGCCGACGTAATGCGCAGAGCGTTCCAGGCACTGCGAAACGGAAACGGTGGTCCGGTAGTTGTTGAGATGACTCTAGACGTTTGCACCATGGAAGTTCCAGAAGAGGCTATGAAATACAGTTCCCCTACTGCGAGGAAGTCTGCCCCTTCCAAAACTGACGTCCAGGACGCAGTCAAAGCGTTGTTGGCAGCGGAACGACCAATGATATGGGCAGGTGCTGGAGTTCTAATGGCCGGAGCAACAGCGGAACTTGCTGAGTTCGCTGAATTGACCGACATTCCGGTATTTACAACGATGGAAGGCAAGTCCGCTTACGACGAGCGACTACCGCTTTCGCTCGGAGCTGGTAGTGGAGCCTGTACGGGTCACGCGTACGAATGGATCAACGAGAGTGATGCTGTTATCGGCATTGGTACCAGTCTCACGATCAACAACTACACACGTCGCGTTCCCGCAGGTAAGAAGAGCGTTATTCATAACACGATCAACCCTGATGACATAAATAAGGACACGCCTTCCGACATCGGGTTAATTGGTGATGCCAAGCTTACGTTACAAGCGCTGATCGAAGAGGTAAAAGCTCAAATAGGTGAAGGTGGTCGGGACACTGGTGTGAGAGCTCGAATTGCCGAAATACGAGAGGCTTGGATGGCTGAATGGGCTCCAATTCTCAACTCCGATGAAGCACCGCTAAATCCCTACCGTGTGATCAATGAGATCAACAAGAACCTTGATCATGAGAACAGCATCGTGACTCACGACGCAGGTGGCCCTCGCGACTGCATGGTTCCGTTCTACACGGCAACGACTCCGCACAGCTACATCGGCTGGGGCAAGACAACCCATCTTGGATTCGGTATCCCGGTAATGATCGGAGCCAAGCTTGCAAACCCTGACAAGTTTTGCCTCAACTACATGGGTGACGGTGCGTGGGGTATGTCGGGTACTGACGTGGAATCGGCGACTCGAGAAAACCTCCCGATCACGACTGTCCTTCTCAATAATGGTGGAATGGCTACCTACCCAGGCGGATTCCCAACCGCTCGCGAGAAGTACGGTGTTTCTCACATGGTTGGAAATTACGCCAAGATCACCGAAGGCATGGGCGGTGTCGGTATCGAAGTTTCTCATCCAGACGAGTTGGCACCTGCTATTCAGCGGGCACGTCGAGAAAATGCAGAAGGTAAAGCCGTTCTGATCGACATCCATTCAAACTACGAATCTCGAAAGTCGTTCTTCGGAAAGTAGATCGGTTCGGATCACATACTGAAAAGCCCTAGGTACGATACCTAGGGCTTTTCAGTTATATGTAAAAATTCTTATATTCCCACCTTGGCAGTTTCGTACTCCGCCTAGCCGCCCCCCCCCGTTCTTTTGAACTGAAAAACCCATCAGATACGAACCACATCTTTCACATCCTATTCATCAGCACGCCAATACCGACATAGCAAAATTGAAAAATGGCCGAATCCAGTAACAAAAACAGGCCGAATCAGAAGTTCCCGATTCGGCCTGTTTCGTTCATGTTGCTACTAGCTGTCGATTTTCGTATTTACTAACGCTCTACAAAACACTGACGGCAGTCGGTGCGTCGGGTGCGTCAACCCTCCAGTGCACCGAATGCCTCTATTGCTCGGTCAAGAGCTTCGCCTGTCAAACCCTCCAGAATATCCATGCTGAGGTCAAACTCTTCGTAGTCGACTCCCATAGAAGGATCCCAACCCATTGCCTCGAGGGCTTCAGGGGAAGGACCTTCGGCAATTTGTACTGCGAGTTCTGCGAATGAACCAACACCACCAAGTCGGAGTGCTTCTTCACCGACTACCTCAAATCGGACTTCAACGTCGAAGTCACCGAACTCGGGAACAGTGTCTCCGATACCGGCGATTGCCTGTTTGTCGAGATTCTTCACCTGGCTGATATCAAATGCAGACAACGCGCCAAGTTCCATGTGAGTCATGTGCTCTCGAGCGAAACCTTTCATTGAGGTCGGATCGAAGTACTGGATTTGCTCTGCTCCAAAACCACCCATCGCATTTGGATCGAAGTGCTCGATGTGCTCTACTCCGAAGCCGGCCACTGCCATTGGATCGAAGTTATGGAATTGATCAGCCCCAAACCCACCCATCGCAGTTGGATCAAAGTTCTGGATATGCTCTACTCCGAAACCGGCCA
>Ga0255776_10000098_pt1 | contig 88834 bp, 78 predicted proteins | sample 071ome_19_FD_179974 | JGI IMG/M metagenome (GOLD analysis project Ga0255776, IMG submission 179974) | Coastal salt marsh microbial communities from the Groves Creek Marsh, Skidaway Island, Georgia - 071413AT metaG (version 2) | ecosystem: Environmental > Aquatic > Marine > Intertidal zone >...
CGGCGGCAGATAGGGCATCGTGTAAATCTTGAATAGAGGTGGTATTGTTTTTTACCTTGTCAAAAGATTTCCATTCGGGCGTATACCATTGCACGGGTTCTTTTTCGGCACTATGCCAATAGTGTCCGGGAGGGAATAACTCAATTTTAGTACAAACACCTTCTAATGCTTTTAATTCTGAGGCCACATAGAAAGTTCCGTGGATATCCCAACCCATATAAAGGGGAATGATTCCCATATGATCTCGAGCAATAAAATATTCGTCCTTATCGGCGTCATAAATCGCAAAAGCAAAAATTCCGTTGAGTTTTGACACAAATTCTTTTCCGTGCTTTTCATAGAGTGCCAAAAGGACCTCACAATCGGATTCCGTTTGGAAGGGATAATTAGGCACCTCAGAAGATTTGAGTTCCTTATGGTTATAGATTTCTCCATTGGCGGCTAAAACCAGCGATTTAGTTGGGTTAAAAAGCGGTTGCTTTCCTGAGGTAGGATCTACAATAGCCAGACGCTCATGAGCCATAACAGCATTAGTTGCGCTGTATATTCCACTCCAATCGGGACCTCTATGGCGCAGATGTTTAGACATCTCCAACAATTGAGGTCGCAATACTTCTGCATCTTGTTTCAAATCAAAGGCACAAACTATTCCACACATAATTAAATATTTTGAGCAAATATAAAAGTGTTGTGAATGATATTAAATGAAAAAATGTAAAAAGTGAATATTTTTAACTTTAAAGATTAATTTAAATAAAAATATTCAGTTTTATCTTGAGTAAGCTAAACTTCGCTAAAAAGAATTAAGTTAAAAGCTATCGATAGCGACGACTATAGACCAATTCACCATTAATGAAAGTGGCCACAACTTTAGTGCTTTCAATTCTTCTGGGAGAAACATGGAGTAAGTCTCGGTCTAGGATAATAAGGTCTGCCTTTTTTCCAATTTTAAGACTTCCTTTTTCGTTTTCTTCAAAATTGGCTTCAGCAGCCCAAATGGTCATTCCTCTTAGGGCATCCAAACGGGTAAGGGCCTTATCAGAAACGCCTTCTTCTCCCTCTTCTTCTTGTGGAGGATAAACAGCGGCTTCAAACGTGAGCATTGGATTGACGTCTTCTACAGGAAAATCGGTGCCTAAAGCAATTCTTTCTGCACTATTCAAAAGGGCTTGATAGGCATAGGCTCCTGGCATACGGGCTTCTCCTAAACGTGCTTTGACCCATTCAAAATCACTTGATGCATGAGTGGGTTGCACAGAGGGAATTATTTTTCGGTTGAATAAGGCAATATCTGCCGTATCTAAAACTTGGGCGTGTTCAATACGCCATCTAGGATCTTCTTTAAACACCAAGGCCTTACGGTAGGCGTTGAGCACGGCGGCATTGGCAGCATCGCCAATGGCATGCGTATTGAGTTGAAAGGGAGTGGTGGCAATTCTGTAGGCTATTTTTTCTATGCTGTCAATAGGAGTAACAAATAGGCCTTGGGTATCTGAGGCATCACTATAGGGCTCTTTAAGGGCTGCACCTCTAGAACCAAGTGCTCCATCAGCATATAACTTAATGGATCGAACATGTAGTCGATCTGTTTTAAGGGGACCGTTTTTAAGAAAATAATCTAACGTATTGGGGTCATTTTGCAACATGCCATAAATTTTGATTTGCAATAAATCATTTTGTTGCAAACTATCGATTAAGAAAATATCTTCTTTTGAAAGTCCGGCATCCGTAACGGTTGTTAAACCATATGAAAAACAAATTTCTTCTGCTTTTTGGAGGGCCTCAACCTTTTGTCTTGTAGTTGGCTTGGGAATAAAAGGGGTTAATAAATCCATTGCATTGTCTATCAAAACCCCTGTGAGTCCGGCTTTGTCTTGCATTAAAACACCTCCTGCAACAGTGGTTTTTGTATCGACTCCAGCTATTTCTAAAGCCTTTTGATTGACCCATAGGGCATGGCCGTCAATACGGAAGAGAAAAACAGGTATGTCTGAAAAATGTTCATCTAATGCTGCCTTATGCGGAAAGCTTTTGTCTTCCCAATTGTTTTGGTCCCAACCAAAACCAACAATATAGCTAAGGTTTTGAGACGCTTTAAATTCTTGTGCACGGGTTATAATTTCTTCTATACTTTGGGTTCCCTTAAGATCCAATTGATTTAAACGCAATCCATATCCTAAAAAATGGGAATGGGCATCAATAAACCCAGGATAAACAGCTAGTGATTTTGCATCCACCACACTTTTAGCTTCATATCGCTCAATCAAATCGTTTCCAATATCTTGAATAATACCATCCTTAATGACGATAGAGTTCGCTTTTGGCTGGTTTTTTTCAAAGGTGTGGATAGTGGCGTTGTGAATGATCAAATCTGCCTTTTCTTGGCAGGCAAAATGTAAAAAGGCAAAAAGAGTTAGCGCAATTAATTTTGTATAACGAATTTCACTTTTTAAATTTTGCATCATAGCTAAGCAATTTTTATTTGCGGCACAAAAATACATATTCTTTGAATTTCCAAAACCTTCTCTTAACTTTTTTATCACAAGATTCACTACCGATTCATTTTGTATCGAATTCCAGCTAAAAACAAATAGCTTGGTTGTGGGTAGTAGCCCCATAAACCATGGGTAGCACTATTGGTGAATCGTCCTTTAACAAAAACATCAAAGGGTTCTTTTATTTTATAGTTTAACCCCAGGGTGGTTTGCATATATAGCGGTAGTTTTTCTTTATCACTAACTCTATTTGGATCAATTTCTAAGGTGTTAAAAACAGGCAAAAGCGCAGCGGTTCGTTCTCCTACTACTTCGGTGTTAAAAACAAAACTTAAGTTAGCCCAATTAAATTGTCCGTTGCTTCCCAATTTGAGTTGTGGGATATTCCACAAAACACTTTGGTCAGGAGTTTGATAGGACAAATATTGGATCTCAAAATCCAAATGATTTTGACGGGCAAAATCAAAACCTAATTGGGCTCTAAAATCATAACGAGTTGCATTCACATAACGAACTTCAAAAGCATTTGACAAACGATAAGCTCTATTATTATGCGCTGGATCATAGGGCAAACGCTTAAACAAAGAGAGGTTTTCTAGTTGGTCATAACCCAAACTAAAATTAAAGGACAACACATTGGCTTGGGAATGGCGAACTCCTACTCTAGCGTTGTATTTTTGCCATAAAGGTTGCAAGTCTACTACCGGAGCGAGAAAAGGATTTTGAATAGAAAAAGTGGTATAATTCCCAAGCGTTGTGGCGCCATTGGCATTTAGATAAGGAATTACTTTAGCCTTGTTGGCTTGATAGGACAGTGCAATTTTAGGGTAATATTGCAAAGCTGTTCCTTGCAAATTGTCAACTAACACATAGGAAACGCCGGCACCAACTTTAATTTTTAATTCGTTTTCTATTTGTTTCCAAGCCACCTCTAGGGACCCTTTTCCATTTTGATAGCTTTTGGCAGTGTTATCGAAATAGCTCTCCTTAAAACTGCTTGCCACCCCTGCTACCTCTGCGCCAATTGCGAGCTCTCCTTCAAAAAGGGGCACGCCAGCTTTTACTAATAAGAGCAAGGTTTGCTCATTGGTTTGATAATTATCTGTCGTGATATCGGATTTAAAATCCATTTCTTGAAGCACTCCATCATACCATTGCCAGCGGCTGTTTATTTGCATGTAGTTTCGAATGATTTCAGGTTGAATTGAGTTGAGCAATAAAGCATCCCAATTGCGGTCATATAAACCAAAATAATTGTAGCCAGCCCTATTATAACTCAGCTTGCTATCTCCTCTGAAATTATTGTTTTTTAAGGCGTGTTGTACGCCCAAAAACAAATGACTTTGGTTGCTTTCCAACAACGTGTTGTTAACGTTTCCTCTAAATCCATCATGGTAGAGCATGGCCCCAAATTGCTGTTCTCGGTCAATTGCAATGGTGGTAGATAGATCGAGATAAAGCTGCCCTTTTGAGCCATAACCAAACCCTAAAAGCGTGTTGTAGGGTTTTTCTGGAGCGGTTCTGATTAATTCAAGAGGATTGGCTTTGTTGGGTTCAAAGGTTTCCATCACCGGAATAGAAAGAATAGCATAGTTTAATGGGCGTTTTTGAGTGGCTATTGAATCGGGAATTTCAGGATTGGTTTTGATTTGAAATACATCTGACAGACTTGGGTTATAGGATTTTACCACGGTTACTTGTTGAGTAGCTAAACTCGTTGAGTCGCGCTCTTGTCCCCATATACTGGTAACAGAAAAGAAACAAAAAATTCCAATAAGTACAATATTATTCTTCAACATCTAAGGAAGCATTGTTTTTCGTTAATTCATTTTGCACCTTCTCGAGCAAAGTTTTGGCATGCGCAATAATTTCTTCTTGCTCTGGGTAGGTTTCAATTAGTGTTTCTAAAATATAATTGGCTTGAAAAGAATCTTCGAGTAAATAAAAATTTTCAGCCAAAAGCAAGAGCGCCTTTGCATTCCAAACGCCCCCTTTTTGGGTTGAAGCAATTTTTATGATCGTTTCATTTGACTTTTCCAGTGTTCCTTGTTCATGTTCTTTAAGTGCCCTAAAATAGAGTGCCTCAGCAGCAATGAGCCCTTCTGGGTGGGTTTCCAACTGAGCATAGGAAGCACTGCTGGTAGGGGTGTCACCTAGCATTTTAGCTGAGCGTGCTTCAATGGTCAAAGCATCCCATCGCAAACGTTGGTCTAAGTCTTTTTTGCCTAATATTTCTTGAGCCATTTGTTTGGCCTTTTCATAGGCTTCTTGCGCATAATAAACCTGCATCAAATTAAGCTGTGCAAATTGCTTGTTTTCTTCAAAAGTGGCGAGTGCTAATAGTTTTTCTAATAGGGCAACATTAGAGGAAAGCGTTTCCATTTGTTGGGCAATGCTAATGAGTCTCACCAAAGCTTTTTCATGATATTCGTTGGGTGCATTTGCCACCAATTGTTCATAGGGTGCTATGGCTTGGGCGTAATTTTCCTCTTCATAAAAAATTTCAGCCCAATAGAATTGTGCCGCCAATTGGTTGGCACCGCTAGGGTAACGTGTCAAATATTCTTCTAAAAGTTTGGCGGCCTGTTTTTTGTCGTTTTCTATAAAACGTTTTTCGGCAGCTGCAAAAGCGGTTCGTTCTAGCTCAGCATCTGAAAGGTTGTTGATTTTATTTTCGCGCAACCAAAGCGTAAAGGCATTCACCTCCCCCAAATCTATAGCAATTTCTTTTAGCGTATTAACAGCTTGAAGGGCTACCACATCTTTAGGATATGATTTAACCAAACGCTTTAGAACCTCTTTAGCTGGGTTGTTTTGCGCTTGGTTGTAGAGAATTAAACCTTGATTTAAAATGGCTTTGGGCACATAAAGACTTTTCGGAAATTGCCGCTCAAGGGTTTTATAAGCTTCAATGGCGGCCGTATAGTTTGCTGCAGCTGTATGTGCAACGCCAAGCTGAAACCATGCATCATCGGTTAGACCTGAAGAGGGAAATTGAGAAACTAACTCTTTTAAACTTTCAATTTTTTGATCATTGCGATCCACAAAACCATAGCTAATAGCTTTTTGATAGGAGGCATAAGCGGCTTCTTGTGGCTTTAATGCTAGCGCTTTGTTGTAATGCTCCATTGCTGGCCAATATTTTTTTAAGGCAAATTGACAGTCGCCCATTCGCAGTTGAACATCATAGCGATAAGAGCTAATTTGAGGAGTAGCTAAAGCGAGAAAGGATTCAAAAAAACGAAGTGAATAGGCATATTCTCCTAGTTTAAAATAGGTGTAGGCCATGTCATAGTCAATCCTAAAACCGGCAGCAATGGCTTTTGAAGCTTGGTCTTTTTTAAAATTTTTATAGGTATCTAAAGCATCGTCAAAGCGATTGAGTTCATATAGAGTTCGTCCCAACCAGTAGCGAGCGGCAGCAGTAAATTGGGGGCGTTCATCAACTTTAACAGCTTGTTCAAAAAAGGCAATCGCTCCTTTGTAGTTACCACTTTGATAGGTTTTTATAGCTTTTAAATAGGATATTTTTTGAAGTGCAGCCGGATTTTTATAGGTTTTGTTGTTCATCAAAATATCTAAAGCGGCGTCATAATTTCCACTGCTAGTGAAAGAATCAATTAACAATTCGGCCAAAATTTGCTTTTCTTCACTCTCCGGATAGCGTTCTAAAAAGGCTATGATTACGGCGGAAGTATCTTCATAAGGATTGCCAATCTCATAACTCAATTTTGCATATTGCAGCAATGCATCTTCTGTAATGGTATTGTCATATTCCATAGCAGCAGCGCTTCTAAAAGCGTTTAAAGCGGCTGTTTTTTGATCTGTTTTGAGATAAGCATCACCTAAATAATAATAAGCGCTTTGTGCCAAGGCAGATTGTTTGGCTATTATTTTATTGAATTGCCCAATGGCTTCTTCATAGTCTTTGGTTTTATAGTAGGCAAAGCCCAATTGATAAAAATCAATATTTTTCCACTTCCCTTTTTTGCCTTCATATTGGGAAAGATAAGGCAGAGCCGCGGCATATTGTTCAAGATTGAAATAGCTCTCCCCCACAATTTTGGATACTTCAGAATTGAGTTCAGCTGACAAACCCTTGTTGCCTAATTCTTTTCCAAGAGCAATAGCCTCTTCAAAACGACCTAACCTAAAGTTCATGTCTACCTGAAAATATGCCAAATCTTCTTTTTGTTTCTCTTCAGAAACACGGTCAAATTGTTCAATGGCCTGGGTATAGTCTTCTAACTGATAGGCAATATGTCCCAAATAATAATAAGCGTTAGATTCATATTCGGGAATAGATTTTACCTTTTCAAATAATGGCTGGGCGGCTTTATAGCGTTTGGCCGAAAACAAGGTGTAGCCTTTATTAAAATAGAATTGGTTTCGATTCATTAAAGGAACCTGATTGTCATTTACTTTAACAAACCATTTTAAGGCATATCGATATTTACCCTGATCAAAATAATAATTTGCAATTTCATAGGGGATACTTTGAATGGCATCGGTAGTAGGATATTCCATCAAAAATTTACCCAATAATTTTTCTGAACCAACATCATTCACACGAAGTGTATTCAACACTATATTAAAATCTATGGTCTCTAAAAATTCTGGTGGAAATATGGAATTACGCTGAAAAAGAAAGCTCTGTAAAGCTGTGGGATAATAAGAAGCGGTTTGCAGATCTAAACTACGGTTTAAAGTGAATGGATCGTTATAAAGTTGAGCATCAACCCGTAAAAAGACGAAGGAGCTAACTATAAAAAGGAGTGCACTACGTTTTTTAATCCCGATCATAACACCTAGTAAAAGTAGAAGAATCTTTTACTAATAGGAACGAATAGAAAGGGGGAAAAGTATAATTTATCAACAAAATATCATCAAATCTCTAGAAACTTTTACATTTACCCTTAAATCTGTTTCGCCTTGTCTAAATCATTAGTTTCCTTTGTAAATGCCACTATAAAAAACAGAGACAACACTGTTTTTGAAACGGTCAACCTAGAAGTGCTTCCGGGTGATTTTGTGTTTTTGATAGGCAAAACAGGATCCGGAAAAAGCAGTCTCATCAAGGTGCTCTATGGCGATTTAGAACTTGCAGCCGGTCAAGGACAATTGCTGGGCTTTGATCTCACCCTTTTAAAAGAAAATCAAATTCCCTTGCTACGCAGAAAACTTGGTGTGGTCTTTCAAGATTTTAAACTTCTACCCGATCGGTCTATTTTTGATAACCTTGCTTTTGTTTTAAAAGCAACGGGATGGAGCGAAAAAAGCAAAATTAAAGCACGTGTTGAAGAGGTGCTTCAAATGGTTAATGTTCAAGAGCCCACTGCCAAATATCCCTTTGAACTCTCTGGAGGAGAACAGCAACGAGTAGCTATAGCCAGAGCCCTTTTAAATGACCCTGAAATTATTTTAGCAGACGAACCCACAGGCAACTTAGATCCCGAAACCAGTCAAGAAATCATGCAGCTGTTCAAGCAATTGCACCAAAAAGGAATGACAATCATTATGGCCACCCATGACTATAACATGATTCTTAAATTTCCGGGTAAAATTCTTAAATGTGAAAACGGTGCCCTCTTTGAGGTAGTCGCTAAAACCTAATTTGCTCTTCGTTTTCTTTCATTTTCATCCAAATATATTTTTCTAAGTCGAATGGACTTGGGGGTCACTTCCACCAACTCGTCTTTTTGAATATATTCTAAAGCCTCTTCTAAGGTGAATTTAATGGGTGGTGCCAATTTCACTTTATCATCAGAGCCGGCAGCTCTCACGTTTGACAATTTTTTGGTTTTGGTCACATTAACTACCAAATCATCTTGTCTGCTGTTTTCACCAATAACCTGACCGCGATAGATGGGTTCGTTAGGGGCGATAAAAAACTTGCCCCGCTCTTGGAGTTTGTCTAAGGAATAGGGAATGGCTTGCCCATCTTCTAGAGCAATGAGAGAGCCGTTAATTCTGCCTGGAATCGTGCCTTTATAGGGCGTAAATTCTTTAAAACGATGGTTCATAATCGCTTCTCCTGCTGTGGCGGTGAGCAACATATTGCGCAAACCTATCAATCCTCTAGAAGGAATCAAAAACGAACAGGTCATTCGATCTCCTTTAGGATCCATAGATACCATTTCGCCTTTGCGTTGGGTGACCATTTCGATAGCCCTGCCCGACACCGTTTCGGGAAGATCAATTGTCAATTCTTCTAAGGGCTCCATTTTCTGCCCGTCAATTTCTTTGATAATAACTTGGGGTTGTCCTATTTGCAATTCATAGCCTTCACGTCGCATGGTTTCAATTAAAACTGAAAGGTGAAGCACGCCCCGTCCAAAAACTAAAAATCGATCGGCGCTATCAGTTGCTTCAAGGCGTAGGGCTAAATTGCGTTCCAACTCATTTTCAAGACGCTCTTTGATGTGTCTTGAGGTTACAAATTTTCCCTCTTTACCAAAAAACGGAGAATCGTTAATGGTAAATAACATACTCATGGTGGGTTCGTCTATCTTGATAGAAGGCAAGGCTTCGGGTGCTTCAGCATCGGCAATTGTGTCCCCAATTTCGAAACCTTCTAGTCCCACCACAGCACAAATATCTCCTGCTTGCACAGCAGTAACCTTTTTTCTACCCAAACCTTCAAAAACAAACAACTCTTTAATTTTAGAGGTAATTTGTTCACCAGAGGCTTTGATCATGGTTACTTTTTGGGTAGCCTCTAGGGTGCCACGTTGCAGACGCCCAATGGCAATTCTACCCGTAAAAGAAGAATAGTCTAAAGAGGTGATGAGCATTTGGGTGTTGCCTGTTGCAACTTTTGGTGCTGGAATTGTTTCTACCACACAGTCCAATAGAGGTCCTATGGAGCTCGTGGGTTGTTCCCACTGCGTTGCACTCATCCAATTGTTTTTAGCGGAACCGTATAGGGTAGGAAAATCGAGTTGCCATTCTTCAGCACCTAAATCAAACATCAAATCAAAAACAGCTTCATGCACTGCTTCTGGTGTACAATTTTCCTTATCTACCTTATTGATAACCAAAATGGGCTTTAACTTTAAATCCAATGCCTTTTGGAGCACAAAGCGAGTTTGAGGCATTGGTCCTTCAAAGGCATCTACCAATAATAAAACGCCATCAGCCATATTCAATACACGCTCAACTTCTCCTCCAAAATCGGCGTGACCAGGGGTGTCAATTAAGTTTATTTTTATATCCTTATAGGTAACCGCCACATTTTTAGACAAAATTGTAATGCCTCTTTCGCGTTCCAAATCGTTGTTGTCTAATATCAAATCTTGTGTTTTTTCATGCGACTGAAAGAGTTCACAATGATGCAAGATTTTATCAACCAGAGTGGTTTTTCCATGGTCTACGTGGGCAATGATGGCAATGTTTCGAATGGCTTCCATAGCAATTTTTGAATGCGCAAAGATATTATTATTTACCACAGTTGTATCAATTAACCAAAGGGAAATAAAACCTCTTGTCTCCGTGCTTGTTTTTTAGGGAATTGCTGGTATTAAATTGTATTTTTGCCCCATGCTAGTAGCCATTGACAAACTAAAACATATTGCTTCTAAACAATTTCTTCTCATTGCAGGCCCTTGCGCCATAGAGGGAGAAGCCATGGCCCTTGAGATTGCTAGTCATTTGGTTGCTCTATCGGAGCGCTATAAAATTCCATTGGTGTTTAAGGGAAGCTACAGAAAAGCCAACCGGAGTCGTTTAGATAGTTTTACTGGAATTGGTGATAAAAAGGCCCTCGCTATTTTGCAAAAAGTGGGAGAGCGCTTTACTATTCCTACCCTTACCGACATTCACCATCCGGAAGAAGCTGCCCTTGCCGCCTCCTATGTTGATGTATTACAAATTCCTGCCTTTTTGGTTCGTCAAACAGATTTGTTGGTAGCAGCTGCTAAAACAGGAAAAGTGGTGAATTTAAAAAAAGGGCAATTTATGAGTCCCGAAAGCATGGCGTTTGCTGCTCAAAAACTTATAGACAGTGGCAATGCAAATTTTTTATTGACCGACCGGGGCACACAATTTGGCTATACTGATTTGGTGGTCGATTTTAGAGGAATTAGCAGTTTGCAAAAAATAGGTCCTACCCTATTAGACGTTACACACTCTTTGCAACAACCCAATCAGGCCTCTGGCGTGACTGGAGGAAGACCTGAAAAAATAGAAACCCTTGCTCGTGCAGCAATTGCCACCGGGGCAGATGGCATTTTTATAGAAACACATCCCAATCCAAAAAAGGCTAAAAGCGATGGCGCTAATATGCTCGCTTTAGACAAGGTGGAGCCCTTGCTACAAAAGTTAGTGGCCTTGAGAAACACGATTCTTTCCTTTAGCTCTTAGTTGGTATAATATTTGTAGTTTTGCGCTTTGAACAACGTTCATTGATTTATTGGGGTCGACTGGTATTGACAGCAGGAAGATTACCAGTGTAAGCAAGTCGAGCGCTGAATGAAAGCTCGTAAATCTCATGATTCAACTTTTTAAATGGCGAGAATAACTACGCTCTAGCTGCATAATTAACTGAATTATAGTAAGTTTTTGCCAAGTCCCGGCTAGGCCGGGAAGCTGGATGTCTCTGGATAGCCCTTGTTGACGGCGATTCATATAGAGGCACCATAAAAGTCAACATCGAAATGCTTGAGTGTTGCAGGCGTTTTTCAATCTTAAACACTAAGAATGTTGTGGGCAGTTTTCGGTCAGCAACGTTTCGAAAATCAAACGAAAACTAAACTTGTAGAAAGCACTTGTGACACTTGTTTGGACGCGGGTTCGAATCCCGCCGACTCCACTATTCTATACTATCAACTAGCCCTATTAGCAACATACCTTTAAACCTACACTGATTTTGTTTTCGGTTAAGAGTAGGCGTATTATGTAATCAGCACCTAAACCTAATAGTTTTTTATGCGTTATTTAATGATTTGTTTGTGGGTCCTTGCTTGTTCTACACAGGAGGAAAAAGACACCCCAACGCCCGTAACTTTTGAAGGGGTTGATTTTATTACACTCACCAATGAAAACACCAATGGCGGAAGTCAAATCGCCTATCACTTGTCCGGCATCAGTCCCGAGAGCCTTATTTTTTGTTTTTGCCAAGACAGTTGTTCTAGAGAATTTGTAGTAGTAGCTGCCTTAGAATTTAATGCAGATACAGCCAACTTCAGATATAAAATTAGTCTCAAAGACAACTTTCAAACGGCCTCCACTACAGATTGGTGTACACGATACAATTAGTCCCTACTCCCCCTCAAATTCTTAGGGTTCAACTTAAGGGGAAATAAGGATTTATTGCTAGAGGGTTAAAAACTTGCTTTCCCAAGATTTCTCATAGGGCTTAGACCAAAGTTTCATGGCTTCATTATTAAACATGGTTCCTTTAACAGGATCTATTTCAAAGTTTTGGTTAATTCGAGAGGAAACGTTTGCATAGTGCACCATAGCCATTGAAACATTAGCATCAGCAATAGGTGCATTGAGTTTTGCCTTGCCTCTAATGGCATCAAAGAAATTCATAACGTGAATAGTAGACATATCTCCTCCCCCTCCTAGGGCAAGTCCTCCTTCGTTACCGCCACTACTGACTTCTTCTACTAGCTTTCCTCTTCTATTAAAAAGTTTGTAGTGTCCTCGATCCACAAAAACAGAACCTTCTGTGCCATAAATAATAACACCACGTCCTCCTCCATATGTATTGTAGCCATTTCTACTTTTTCCGTCCCATTCAATTTCTTTGTCGCCGTCAAACGTAAATTTAGCCAACATGGTGTCATACATTTCCCATCCATCTTCAACGAAGTGCTTTTTAGCCGCTTCTACTTCAACTCTATTGGGAAAATTGACCCCTAGTGCCCAACGGGCAACATCTAGTTCATGAGTGGCATTATTACCCATTTCGGCAGTGCCATAGTTCCATCCATACCAATGCCAATTGTAGTCCCATGTTTCAGACGTATAATCACGATGCACAGCAGGGCCTTGCCAAAGCTCCCAATCGAGACCTTCGGGAATGGAGGCCTTTTGCTGATGTGGCACTTCACCTCTTCCGTTGCTATAAAAGGCTACCGCTTTAAAGGCGTGTCCAATTGCACCTTCATGAATTTTTTTGACAACTTGTTGCGAATGTGAGGATGATCGTTGCTGGTTGCCCATTTGTACCACTTTATTGTATTTTTGAGTGGCTTCTACCAAGAGTTCATTTTCTTTCATGGTACAGCTACTGGGTTTTTCAACATAAACGTGTTTACCTGCTTTCATGGCCATAATGGCACCCGGAGTGTGCCAGTGATCTGGCATTGCATTAATGAGAAGATCTACTTTATCGTCTTCTAGAACCTTAAAAATATTTTGTTCTAGTGTGGGTTTGTAGTTAATTTTTTTACTAAATCGTTCTGCCGCTCGTGTCATTTGACTTTCTTTGGCGTCGCAGAGATAGGCCAAGCGCACGTTGCTATCTTGATGCGCAATAGGCGATAAATAAGCACCCAACCTTCTTCCCAATCCGGCAATTGCCACCTGCAGGCGATCATTGGCTCCGATTATATTGCGGTAACTCTGAGCACTCATGCTCATGGAAGTGGCACTGGCCAAGCCCAATCCACCAAGTGCAGATTTTTTGATAAAGGCTCTTCTATTTTGATTTTTCATGTGTATATATGTTTTAAAGATTTATCTAGAATAACATCTAAGATATTATTTTTTCTAGGAAGCCCAAAATTGGATTGCAATTCAGAATCTTTTTTTTGTTTGTGATTAAAACCAAACTACAGATCAAAATACTTTATTAAAATCCATTACTTTTAGGGAGGTTTGATATGACAGCAAAATTTTTACAACTATTCGTTCTTTATTTTTTCCTTTTTGGAAATCAAAGTGTCTATGGGCAGCAAAAGATACGTTCTTCTTTTCAGTTCCATTCGTCTAACAGCGAGCTAGAAAAGGCCATTAGTTGGGCCAAAGAAAAAGCGCTTTCCTATGCGCATGACAATTCAGATCCTGTTGGATATTGGTATGAAGCCGCACTCCCCAACAGAGAAGCTTTTTGCATGCGAGATGTCTGCCATCAGTCTATTGGAGCTGAAGTTTTAGGGCTCAGCCAACACAACCTCAACATGCTGTTGAAGTTCAGCCAAAACATTAGTGAATCTAAAGACTATGCCTCCTTTTGGGAAATTAATCGCTACAATAAACCAGCGCCAGTAGATTATGAAAACGATACCGACTTTTGGTACAACCTCCCCGCTAATTTTGATTTGATTTACACTTATAAAAGGCTTTATGATTGGACAGGAAACAAAACCTATTTAACGCATCAAGACTTTCAAAATTTCACAGCTTTAAGTTTAGATGAATATGTTGTGCGCTGGGCGTTGAGTAGTCAGCAAATCACCAAGCGAGATCGAGCCCTCCATGTGCAGCCTGCCCCAACTCGATTTGGAAAAAACAGGGGAATTCCAACCTATAATGAAGGAGGTCGAGGTGAAAGTCTACTAGGGATTGATATGACAGCTTCCTATATTGCCGCTCTCTCAGCTTCAATAGAATTGCTCAAAGCTGCGGGCAAAACAGCTAAAATTGATTTGCTGGCCCAAAAAAAATCCGAAGAACTAGCGTTTCTCAATTCCTTTTGGTGGGATGTTGAAAAAGAACAATACAAGTCCATCTATTATAAAGATCAAACTTTCGACTATTTTAGGGTGGGTAAAGACCAAGCTTATTTACACTATCTCCTCTATTTTGACGTCTTGGATAACCCGCAAAGAATTCAAAAAATTATCCATTGGTATGAACAAAATCATACGCAACTTATTGTGGAGTTAAAATCGTATCTCCCCATTTTATTTTATCAAAACAATCTTTCAGATACCGCCACAGAGATGCTCATTGAATTGTGTAGTGAAAAAAATCTAAGAAGAGCGTATCCTGAAAACAGTTTCACTATTATAGAACACATCACCCGAGGCTTAATGGGTGTTGAAGCAAATGCTCAGGGTATAGAAACGCGTTCTAGAATTACTCAAAAAAACGAGTGGGCACATGCAAAGGGCATAACAATCCGTTCTTCTCTAATTGATGTGAAGCACTTTGGCAAACATAAAACACAGTTTAGCAATAGAGGAGCAACCGACTTGTATTGGAAACCAAAATTTGAAGGCCACCATCCATTCATTTGGGTTAACAACCGAAAAATAAAAGCAATACAACAAATGGAAAATGGCCTTGAGCTCTCTTATACCTTGATATTGGTCCCAAAAAACGAATCGCTCACAGCTGAAGTTAAAGGGGATTAAGCACTCTCTTTTTTAGATAGTCTTAAATAGTGTGTTTTTTGTTTACATTTGATTTTTTAAAAATTGATCCTAAACTTAATCGGCATTTCAAATGATGAAGTCTACCAATAAAAAGAACGTGGCCCTGCTTCTAGGGGTTTTACTTTTTATTCAATGCAACACCTCTCCAAAATCATTAACTGCTAAAGAAAATCCAACCGGAGCTGATAATGTGGCCTACTATTGGGCTAAAACAGCTCTAGAGGCCACGGCACGGGATACAGAACGATTTTCTCCTCGTCCTACAATTACCTCACGCTATTTAGGCCTCATTTTTATTGCTGTTTTTGATGCTTGGTCTGCCTATGATCAAAAAGCGACTCCCGTTTATTTGAAACAAAAGGAAAAACTAAAAGGAGGTTTGTTGGAAAAAGAAATTGCAATTTCGTATGCAGCCTACCACACCTTAAAAGAATATTATTTCAGCGATTCGCTCTACTACAAAGAGCAAATGCAAAAACTTGGTCTTGACCCTTCTCTTCGTTCTATGGATCTATCCACCCCCGAAGGCATTGGTTATGCTGCCGCTAAAGCTGTTATTGAGGCTCGAAAAGGTGATGGAGCAAATCAATATGGAGAAGAAATGGCTGGTGAACAACCCTATTTTGACTATACCCATTATGAACCTGTTAATCCACCCGATCAAAATAATGACATCAACAGATGGCAACCCAAATATTTTATTAACGGCAAAGGCGAGCAATATGCACCAGGCTGTTTAACTCCCTATTGGCAAAATGTAAGGCCAATTGCGCTAACAACTGCTGCTCAATTTCGTTCCCCTCCCCCTCCCTATTATGGTTCTGAACAATTGCAAAAGGAAGTTGAAGAAGTTGTAGCCCTTCAAGCCAATATGACCACAGCAGAAAAAGGATTGGTAGAATTTATGCGAGATGGACCTAAATCAGTTCAGCAAGCAGGACATTGGTTGGTTTTTGCACAAGAAGTTTCTAAAAGAGACCAGCACAATTTAGATCAAGATGTAAAAATGTATTTTTTAAATCAGATTACGGCTATGGATGCTTTTATTGCCTCTTGGGATACTAAAATGTTTTATGATTATGCTCGTCCCTATGCCCTAGTGCATAAATATTTTGAAGGCAAAACCATTCAAGGTTGGGGTGGCTATGAAGTGGGGTGGACCAGTCTTCCCGGAGAGCAATGGAGACCCTATTCTCCCGCCTTGTTTTTGTGCCCTCCTTTTCCTAGCTATGTTTCTGGACACAGCACCGTGAGTGGCGCCTGTGCTGAAGCTTTAAAATTGTTTACCCAATCGGATGACTTTGATATTAAAGTGCCCTTCACAGCAGGATCCTATACTGAACCAGAAGACACTTGGCAAGAGATTACCCTGCATTTTCCAACCTTTACCGAAGCTGCTGAAATGGCTGGAATATCACGTGTTTTAGGGGGCTATCACATACAAGCTGATAATATTGAAGGACTCAATTTAGGTAGAAAAGTAGCGCATCAGGCCTACGCCTTTTATCTTGAAAAAATAGGCGAAAAAGAATAAGAAAATAGATTGCTTTAGATTCTATCCTTAGTCCATTCTTACTACGAAAGGGTGTAAACAAGCCTTATGAATACCTCCAAAAATACGATTCACTGCTAATGGAGAAGGGTGTATGGGATGGCAACGTTGGGTGATGCCCATGCTATAACAGGGCCAAGCTTGCTGTTTGGCAAGTTGAAAAAGAGCATCTCTGCTTTCCCTCAAATAGGGCAAATGATCTATAAAATTGCCCCAACAAAAAACAATTTTGGCAACACTTTTATTTTGGGTTAAAAACGAATTGATAAAGTGAAGGTTCTCTCTCATCAACACGCTATTGGGTTTGGTAGGTAAATTTTTGGGTTTGGGTGTTCGCTGCGGATAAAGTTTAAGCAGAAACCAGCCATCGCAATCATTTTGTAACGCAAGAGCCTTTATGTTTTTAGAAGTGGGGTCTAATTCTTGAGCATCGGCAGAACTTGGGTTTAAACCAATCGCTATCAAATTTCGACTTCCGCGTTCCCCCAATAAAAACCGATTGTGAGAATCGCTTTTGGGGTAGCAAACATATCGCTTAGAAAAACTACGAGCGACTTTATTATTTATTGCTTTTGCTTCCACGGCCCGTGATCTAGTTCTCCCTCCGGTTGGTCTTTCCAATGCAATCCGTGAGCTCCAAAATAATCCCGTTGCGCTTGAATTAGATTAGCGCTGCTCTCTTTTTGTATAAGGCCCAAAAAATAGTGCCATGCTGTTGCACTACAAGGCATAGGCACTAAGGCAGTCAGCACCCTATTAAAAGCCTTCTCTAGATTTTCACGCTGATTTTGAAACCTTACAGCATATTGGGGTTGAGAAAGGATTTGATCAGCAGTTTGAAAAGCATCGGTCAATTCTTCCATTAGGGTAGAATTGATGATACAGCCTGCGGTCCACGCGCGCGCAACGTCCGAAAGCGACAACTCCCAAGAGTAGCTTTGAGCCGCTATGCGGAGTAATTCAAAACCTTGGTGATGGTTTATTAAGCGGCAAAAATCATATACTGCTTTAAGCTGCTCTATGACTTCATTTTGGTCTCCATAGACCAATTTATTTACGTTATAAATCCGGCTAAAACTTTCTCGATCACCCTTAAAGGAAGATATGTAACGCGCTTCAAGGGCTGCGCTAATGAGTGGAACCGCCAACCCTAAGTCTATAGCAGCTTGGGTTGCCCATTTTCCGGTGCCTTTATTGGAGGCTTGGTCTAAAATTTGGTCTACTATTGCTCCTGCTGTATTGTTTTCTCTTAAAATAGAAGCTGATATTTGAAGTAAATAGCTTTTTGAAGAAGTCTTTTCCCAAACTTCAAAAACACTCCCTATAGCTGATGCAGATAGACCCAAAGCAGATCGCATAAAATCATAGCATTCTGCTAACAGTTGCATTTCAGCATATTCAATACCATTGTGCACCATTTTAATAAAGTGCCCAGAGCCTGGTCCAACTGTAGAAACAAAACAGGCTTGACCCTTGCTGTTTTGTGCAGCAATTTTTGCAAGGTCTGCCTCAATTTTTGCCAAGGCTTTTGAGCTTCCGCTACCCATGAGTGAAGGACCTAAAAGTGCTCCTTCTTCTCCACCAGACACCCCTAGACTCACCAAATGAATTCCCTTTTCAGCACATAAAGCTGTGCGCTTAATCGATGCTAGATAATGTGAATTTCCCCCGTCAATCACTATATCATCAGCTTCAAGATGAGGCAATAGGACTTCTAAAAAAGAATCTAATCCCCCTGCCGCAATCATAAGCATGATTTTTCTGGGGCGTGAAAGGGCATTCACAAAAGGAGCAAGTGCTTCAAAAGGAAAGGCGTTTTTCAACTCTTCAAATTGCACCACACGATTATGGGCCAACTGTTCTTCTTGCCCTTTTAGAAAGCGATTATAGAGGGCTAGCTGATAGCCTTGACGTGCAAAATTACGACTTAGGGCTGTGCCCATCACACCCATTCCAACTATACCCCAATCAGCTTTTGACATATGCTAATGTTTTTACTATTTCTTCTACTATGGATGTTGGTGTTTGCGCTATCGAAATGGCTGTTAAGGAACTCGTTTCTTCCAAAAGATCCATTTGACTTTGCAATAGGGAGCTTGGCATAAAATGCCCTTTTCGTGCCTGAAGACGTTCTAAAATAAGCGCATGTGAACCCTTCAAATAAATCCAATGAATCCTTTCGGGAGGTAAAAGTTCAGCGAGTATGTTCCGGTAAGAAATCTTAAGGGCAGAACAGGATACTACACAACCCGTGCTTAGTTTTTCTTTTACTGCAGCATTTATTTTTTGAAGCCAAGGCTTTCGATCGGCATCATTTAAGGCCTGACCTGAAGCCATTTTAGCTATATTTTTTTGAGGATGAAAGCTATCTCCTTCCAAAAAAGGAAGTTGCAATTCATGTGCTAAGGCTTTTCCGATAGTGGTTTTACCACAACCGCTCACACCCATCATAAAAATTATATTGCCCATGGGGCAAAGATAAGCATTTGAATGAGGGTTAGAAATGCGATTCAAATCAAAAGAAATGATTACTTTGGGTGTCCATAAAAACAGCTGTCATGACAATAATTAACAACACAACTTTAAAGAGCTATTTTGGCATTTTCGCTCTTGTCTTTAGTTTACAATCTTATGAAATTCAGGCGCAAGAGGATATCGGCATACAACTCTATAGCTTACGAAATCAGTTGAAACAAGATCCCGATCACGCGCTACAATTAATTCATCAATGGGGAATTAAAAATATTGAAGGGGGTGATAGCTACGGTTTACCAGAAGAAGAGTTTAGAGGTTTACTAAACAAACACAACCTTAAACCGGTTAGCATTGGAGCTTCTTATGAAGAATTGCGAGACCATCCAGAAGCCGTTTTGGCCAAAGCAAAACGCTATCAAGTTCAATTTGTTATGTGTGCCTGGATTCCTCATCCCGGAAACACTTTTGATCTAGAAATTACACAAGCAGCCGTTGAAACATTTAATAAGGCAGGGGCCATCCTTAAAAAAGAAGGTATCACCTTGGCCTATCATGCCCATGGCTACGAATTTAGACCGCATGAATATGGCACCTTGTTTGACTATATGGCTAAAAAAGCCACCGACTTTAAATTTGAAATGGATGTTTTCTGGATTCAGCACGGTGGAGAAGATCCTTTAAGCTTAATGAATAAATATCCAGATTTTGTAGTGCTCATGCATTTAAAAGACATGGCACACGGGGTGAAGGGCAACAACACTGGCAGTGAAGATGTAGAAACCAATGTGGTGCTCGGGCAAGGTCAAGTGGACATAGCTGGAGTGGTTAAAAGAGCTCGAGAATTGGGCGTACGCTATATGTTTATTGAAGATGAGTCTTCAAGAGTAGTAGAACAAGTGCCACAAAGTTTATCGTTTTTACAGTCTTTAGAGTAGCTCGTTTTTAGGGTGCTCCCATCCCTTTCGATAAGAACGAGCCAAAAGCTTTGTAGCCTCCATATCGTTTTCAATATGCCGCTTATTAGGGTTATACTGTAAAGGACGCTTAAGTTGCAAGGCAAGATTGCCTAAAATGCAACTGGCTGAAGAAATATGGCCTTGTACCAAATTGGCTTTAGGTAGCGTGGAAGCCGAAATAGCCGCTAAAAAATCAAGCATATGCATTCGTGTTGCGGGAGCCACATGAAGTTCAATATCTTTTTCGGTTACATCTTCAGGATATTGCTCCCGTTCAAAGACCACGTCTTGGTGAATTGCTTTTTGATTTTTGTCATAGGGGATAAAATCAAATTGATTGACACTACCGGCCAACATTCCCTTCTCTCCATAAATTTTAAACGCCCAAGGATAGTTAGGGTCCACAGGATTTCCCCATGTGCGGTGTTGCCACACACAGTTTAATTCCGGATATTCAAACAAAACTGTTTGGGTATCGGTAATATTTGATTTGGCTTCTTTTTGCACATAAATTCCTCCGGTGGAAGAAACGCGCTTGGGCCAACCTAAATCCAACATCCACCGCACCGTATCAAACATATGCACGCACATATCTCCCACTATACCATTGCCATATTCCATAAAAGCGCGCCACCATCCCCGGTGGGGCAATCCGTCATAGGGGCGCAAGGGAGCCGGGCCAGTCCATAAATCATAATTTAAAAAACTAGGGACCTCCATTAGAGGCGGATTTTTTTGGGAGCGCATATGATAATAACAACACATTTCCACATGCGAAATAGTGCCTAATAATCCAGCATCGATAATCTCTTTTTTGGCTTGCATTAAATGGGGTGTACTACGTCGCTGCAAGCCTACTTGCACTACTTTGTTATAGTGTTCAGCAGCAGCCACAAGAGCTTCACCTTCTAAAACATCTACACTAATGGGCTTCTGCAAATAAACATGGGCTCCGGCTTTCATGGTGGCTATGCCTTGCAAAGCATGCCAATGATCTGGGGAGCCAATAAGCACAATATCTAATTCTTCTTGTGCCAACATATCTTCATAGTGTTCATAGGTTCTGGCAGGTTTAGGAGCTTGCAAACGCTCTTGAATTTTGACGGCAGCATCAGCGAGCATTTTAGCATCCACATCACATAGGGCAACAACCTCTATTTGGGTGACTTGAATGAGGCGATATAAATCATTTTTACCATACCACCCACAGCCTATTAAACCTACTCGATAGGGTTTTGTGGGATGAACCAAATCAAAGCCATAAACACCAAATTGCGAAAGCACTAAACTGGCAAAACTGCCTTTTAAAAAATGACGGCGATTGATATAAAATGTTTTTGGTGTTTTCATGGTCTTTAATACTTTGTTTAAATGTACTAAAATGAATTCATTTTTATTTTAGTACCTTCCTAAAACAAAATGACATTTTCTAAAATAGTAGCCATGAATAAGCCAAGTTTTTTGCTCCTCTTGTTGATCAGCTTTTTGAGCAGTTGTGAATCTGAAACCGAAAAAAGACCCTATCAAAGCCTTTGGTTTGAATCGCCTGCAAAAGAGTGGGAAGAAGCACTCCCGCTAGGCAACGGACGTTTAGGCATGATGGTTTTTGGAGATCCAATCAACGACCGCATACAACTCAACGACGATTCCCTTTGGCCAAAAGACTTAGATTGGGAACATCCTGAGGGAGGCCCCGAAGATCTAAAGGCTATTCGAGCGGCTTTAGACCGCGGAGATGCTGCTACTGCAGATTCTCTCTTAGTGGAAAAGTTTTCCAATAAAACCATTGTTCGTTCTCACCAAACCTTGGGTGATCTTTACCTTCAATGGAATCATAAAAACGTTGCCAATTATAAAAGAAGTTTAGATTTAGAAGAGGCCGTTGCCACCACCACCTATACTGTTGATGGCTATCAAGTGGAGCAAAAAGCCTTTGTCTCTCATCCGCATCAAATCATGCTCATAACGCTTCAGACTGCTCATCCTGATGGACTAGAAGGCACCCTATGGTTAGATCGACCAAAAGATGAGGGTCTTGCTACCGTACAAATTGAAACCCTAGAGCAAGGCCTCATCATGCGGGGAGAAATCACACAACAAAAAGGAGCCTTTAGAACCCAACCTGCCCCCATAAAAGAAGGCATTGCTTTTGAAACCCAACTACAGGCACAGGCGCAGGGAGGAAGTATAACTTCTGCCCATAATCAGTTAAAAGTTAAAGGAGCACAGTCTCTAACCCTTATGATAGCCACCAACTCTACTTATTATACTCCCCATCCCGACATGCAAAACAAAGCCCAACTAGAGGCTGTTCAAAATTTGGATAGCAAAACTCTTCAAGCGATTCATACTAAAGATCATCAAAGTCTTTTCAATAGGGTAACACTTCATTTGGAAGAGGAGCAACCCTTTGAACATTTGGCAACCGACAAGCGGTTGGCGCAAGTAAAAAATAAAACAGCCCAAGACAATGGTCTAAGTCAATTGCTGTTTGATTATGGGCGCTATTTGCTCATTGCCTCTTCCCGTCCTGGGAGCCTTCCGGCCAATTTACAAGGTCTTTGGAATCAACACATTAATGCTCCATGGAATGCAGATTATCACCTTAATATTAACTTACAAATGAACTATTGGCTGGCCAATCTTACCCAATTGCATGAACTCAATCAACCCCTCTTTGATTATGTAGATCGCTTGGTTACCAATGGAAAAGTAACAGCCCAACAAAATTTTGGTTGCAGAGGGTCTTTTCTTCCACATGCCACAGATCTATGGGCACCCACTTGGCTGCGTGCTCCTACTGCCTACTGGGGAGCCTCTTTTGCTGCCGGAGGATGGCTCATGCAACACTATTGGGAACATTACCAATTTACGCAAGACCGAACCTTTTTAAAAGAACGCGCTTTCCCAGCCTTGCATGAAGTAGCCCAGTTTTATAGCGATTGGTTGCAATTAGACCCTCGCGATGGGACTCTCATTGCCTATCCGTCCACTTCTCCCGAAAATCGCTACATTAATGCTACCGGAGCTCCAGTTGCAAGTTGCAAAGGCAGCGCCATGGATCAGCAAGTCATTTTTGAAGTTTTTACAAACTATTTGAAAACGTCTGAAGAATTAGGTCTTACGAATGAATTAACTCAAACTATTTCTAAGCAATTGCCACAGTTGCGTTCAGGTTTTGTACTCGGCAAAGACGGTCGCATTTTAGAATGGGACAGACCCTATACCGAACATGAACCGGGACATAGGCATATGTCACATCTATATGGTTTTCATCCAGGATCACAAGTAACGGCCTTAGAAACTCCCGAACTTTTTAAAGCCGTAAAAACTACCTTAGAGCATCGTTTGGCCAATGGAGGAGCTGGAACCGGTTGGAGTCGTGCCTGGTTAATCAACTGTGCCGCGCGCCTTTTAGATGGTGCTATGGTAGAAGAACACATTCAATTGCTTTTTGAAAAATCCATTTACACCAACCTTTTTGATGCACACCCTCCCTTTCAAATTGATGGCAATTTTGGATTCACGGCTGGGGTGGCTGAAGCCTTATTGCAATCCCATGAAAAAAACACCCTACGACTCTTGCCGGGCCTTCCCCCTTTGTGGAAAAATGGGAGCGTTTCAGGCTTAGTGGCAAGAGGCAATATCGTAGTGAATTTGGAGTGGAAAGAAGGCAAAATCACCACTGTTGAACTCCATAGTGCAACTTCTCAAACGGTTAATCTTATTTATAACAATACAACAGAAGAAGTGGAGTTAGCTAAAGGGAAAACCAAAATAATCCGAACCCTATAAAAACATAAGCTAAAAGAAGCTTTTGCCTTAATTGTGAATTATATTTTATGATTATCTTTAACTACATTTTAGTGATATGAACGATAAGGAAAAAAACCCATTGCAAAACCTAGATCAATGGGAAGACCATTTGCTGGAGCGCTATCCAGAAAACCCCAAAGAAAAAGAAGATTTTAGGGATTATGAAAACTCCGATCGCGCCGATGGTGTGAGTGCTTTTTATGAACTCAATCACCGCTATCAAACTTATGATTTTGTGGTGGAAAAAGAAAAGGAGTTTTTGCAGTTTAACAAAAGAGAAATGTCGCTATGGGAAGGGGTAGATTTTTTAAACACCTTGGTAGACGATAGCGATCCAGATATTGAGCTGGATCAACTCCAGCATTTGCTGCAAACCTCCGAGGCTATTCGTGCCGATGGTCATCCCGATTGGTTTGTTTTGACCGGATTTTTGCACGATATGGGTAAAGTGCTTTGCCTCTTTGGAGAACCCCAATGGGCCGTGGTAGGCGACACCTTTCCTGTGGGTTGCCAATTTTCAGATAAAATTGTATATCCAAACTTTTTTAATCAAAATCCAGATAGCACCAATCCTAATTTCAACACAAAATATGGTATTTATGAACCCCATTGTGGCTTAGAAAATGTAAAAATGAGTTGGGGTCATGATGAATATTTATACCAAATTATGAAACCCTATTTGCCACAAGAAGCGCTCTATATGATTCGCTATCACTCTTTTTATGCTCAACATAGAGAAGCTGCCTATGACCACTTATTGAATAAGGAAGATCAGGCCTTGTTTGAATGGGTGAAAAAATTCAATCCCTATGATTTGTATTCCAAAGCTCCTGTACCACCAGACAGCAAGGCCTTACGCCCCTATTATGAAGATCTAGTGGCTAAATTTTTACCCGAAACCCTTCGCTTTTAAACTTTTATAGAATTATGCAAACCCTTAAAAGAATTGCCCTCCTTGGAATTTTTCTTTGCAGCAGCCTGTTGCTTGGTCAAGAAGGAGAAAAAAAATTATTGATTTACACCAAAAACGGTAAAGGCTATGTCCACAAAAATATTGCTGCTAGTGTGGCCACCCTTCAAAAAATTTGTACCGATTTGGGTGTTGCTGCAACAGTGTCTGAAGATCCGGCTATTTTCACCTCATCCGAATTAGCTTCCTTTGACGCCATATTTTTTTCGAACACCAACAATGAGGCTTTTGATACCCAAGCTCAAAAGGACGCTTTTCAAACTTTTTGCCGAAATGGGAAAGGGTTTGGTGGTTTTCACTCGGCCAGTGGCTCAGAAAGACAATGGCCATGGTATTGGAACTTATTGGGCGGTAAATTTATTCGCCATGCTCCCTTTCAAGAGTTTACGGTTAAGGTGATTGATGCTAACCACCCTTCCACCAAGAATTTGCCCACAGAATTTACCGTTCGTGATGAATGCTATTATAGCATTGAAATGAATCCCGACATTCATGTGCTGTTGGCTGCTGATATGACTACCGTTGAAGACCCTAAAAAAGGAGAATATCCTGGAAACATTTTCAACGATAGTTTTCCTCTTGCGTGGTGCCACGAATTTGACGGAGGAAAACAATGGTATTCCTCTCTTGGCCATTCTATAGAGGCTTATGCATTGCCTTTATATCAAGAACACCTAAAAGGTGGGCTGCAATACATTCTCTCTATAGCAGAATAAATTATAACTGCGAGTAGGGCAAGCGCTTAATAAATTCCAATTGTATATTGGAAACGGAATTGTCAAATTCTTCTAATTGAGAAACGCGTTTCCACTCTGGATGCACTCTAAAAGCGTCCCATGCTTTATTTCTAGCTTCCATAGACGCATGAGAAGTAATATAAGTTAAAGCTGGCATGTTTGGTCCTGCCACTTGCTCTCCAAAGAAGACGGAATGCAAGCCTGCATCATCAAAAATGTCAAACTCATATTGGTTAAACATTTTGCGCTTTCTGTCGGCTGCATTTTCACTGTAGCTTTCATAGGTGCGCAATTCAAAAAGTTCATCGCCTTCTTTGGGCGCCATCAAGTTAGGAAAGCTATCAAAGCCAAAATAAAACGAGGTTGTTATTCTCTTATAAGGAGCTTCATTTGGACCTATAGCATCATAGGCTTGTTTGGCTGCTCTATATTGTTCATCACTTTTTAATGCTTCGTGTACCGCTGCAAAATGAACCACATCTTGATATGTAATTAGGAGGTATATTTTTTTGGGAAGTTGCTCCGCTATCGGTTCAAAAGCACCAACATGGGCAACACCATTTTTGTTTAAGGCAGGAATCAAAACAGTTGACAAATAATCATGCAAGGGTTGGGCGTTATGGCCCCACTGCAATTCATAACTACGCCATTCAAAATAAGACTTTTGGGCACTTAAGGTTCCTCCAATAAGTAAAATAAAAAGGGTTAATTTCTTGAACATGTTAAAAGATTAGATTAGTTTGTGAGCAGTAAATATAAACAACCTTATTGAAAACAACCATGAAAAAAATAAACATTATTGCCCTACTCCTTTTTACCGGATTCCTAAGTGCGCAAGAAGCACATCCTTTTAGTTTTACCTTTAATCATCAGGCTTTACCCGTTGCCAAGTTGCAAGAGACAGGAGATTTCTATGTTCACATTTTAGGCTTTAAAGAAATTGAAGTCACCGCGAGCCAAACCAACCCAAAGCGATGGGTTCAAAATCATGAGGGCAAACAACTGCATTTAATCACCAGTAAAGATGGAGCCCCTAATACCATGATTAATCACATGGCCTTTTCGACTTCAAATTTTGATGCTTTTGTGGCTCATTTAAGAAAAAACAATATTACTTTTTGGACGGATGAAGGAAAGAAAAATGAGGTGCGTATAAGAGCAGATGGCGTGCGACAAGTAAAATTTCAAGATCCAGAAGGGCATTGGATTGAAATTAACGAAACACATTAAGCAAGTCCACTGCGCATAATACCAAGAGCTAAACCTCTGAGCTCGGCTAATCCTCTCAATCGGCCAATAGCGGAATAACCCGGATTGGTTTTTTTGTGTAAATCGTCCAACATTTGATGACCGTGGTCAGGGCGCATTGGAATTTGGAAATCTTTTCTTCCCACTTCTTTTCTTCTGCTTTCTTCCGTTAGGGCTAATTTCACTAGAGCATACATATCGACATCTCCCGTGAGATGGTCGGCTTCGTGAAAGTTGCCTTCTGCGTCTCGTTGAGTGCTTCTAAAATGCAAAAAATGAACGCGTTCAGCATGAGCGGCAAACATTTCCATTAAATCATTATCCGGTCGTACCCCAAATGAACCGGTGCAAAACGTCAAGCCATTGTGCAGGGATGGCACCGCTTCAAAAAGTAATTTTAAATCGTTAGCTGTACTAACAATACGAGGAATGCCAAACAATGAAAACGGCGGATCATCAGGATGAATGCACATAAAACTATTTACAGCCTCAGCGGTTGGCATAATGGCTTTTAAAAAAGAAACTAATGCTGCTCGCAAATGAGAAGGTGAAATGTTTTTATAGCTAGCCACCTGTTTGTTGAATGCTTTGAGATCATAGCCTTCTTCAGCTCCGGGAAGACCGGCAATAATGCTGTTGGTTAAGGTTTGGCGTTCAGTTTCTTCTAATGCATCAAAATAGCGTTTAGCTTTTTCAATGGCTTGTGGCGAATAGTCTTTTTCAGCTCCTTCTCTTTTGGTTATAAAAAGATCGAAAGCTCGGAGAGCATCTATTTCTAGGGCCAATGCTTTAGAACCATCTGGCATGGTTTTGTCTAGATGGGTTCTGGTCCAATCGAGCACCGGCATAAAATTGTAACAAATAATATGAATGCCGCATTGAGCAAGATTTTCAATGCTTTGTTTATAGTTTTCAATGTAGGTTTCATGTCCTGGCAATTGTTGTTTAATGGCCTCATGCACGGGAATTGACTCTACCACAGTCCATTTTAGTCCTGCTGCTTCAATACGGTCTTTGTGCGCTTGAATTTGATCTACAGGCCATACAGTTCCATTGGGAATGTGGTGTAAGGCCGAGACTATATCGGTAGCACCGGCTTGTTTGATATCGGTTAAACTCACTGGGTCATTAGGCCCATACCATCGAAACGATTCTTTCATAGTTAAACTCCACTAAAAGCGTTAAAACCACCGTCAATGGGCAGAACAGCTCCGGTAATAAAACTAGCGCTTTCACTACACAAAAACTGAATGGCCCCATTTAGTTCTTCCGGTTTACCAAACCGACGCATGGGCGTATTGTTGATTATTTTTTGCCCTCTTTCTGTGAGGCTGCCATCTTCGTTGGTTAACAGTCGTTGGTTTTGCTTTGCAATAAAAAAACCAGGGGCAATGGCATTAACCCGTAGGCCATCACCAAATTTTAAAGCCATTTCAACGGCCATCCATCGGGTGAAATTTTCCATAGCTGCCTTGGCTGCCGAATAGCCCACTACGCGTGTTATGGCCCGATCTACCGCCATAGAAGAATAGTTTACTATGGCTCCTTTGCCGTTTTGACTCATCACTTTGCCAAAAACAATTGAAGGTAAAATGGTGCCCTTTAAGTTTAAATTCAATACCGTGTCAAAATCATTTTCTGATAAATCAAAAATAGTTTTGTCGTCGGGAATTGTTGCTCCTTGAAGGTTTCCACCAACCGCATTAATCAAAGCGTCTATCGTACCAAAGCGAGCCACAATTTTGGAAGCAGTTGCTTCTAATTCGGCCTTGTTTAACACATCAACTTGATAGGCTTCTACCTCAGTATGATATTGCCTTAGGGTATCTACTTGTTCTGAAAGCAAGTTTTGATTTCTGCCTAACAAGGCTAGTTTTGCCCCTGCTTTTGCTAAACCTTCCGCTTGAACACTTCCTAATGTTCCGGTTACGCCCGTAAAAACAAAGACTTTATTTTTAATGTCAATCAAAATGTAAAAAAAATTATAGGGTTATATTTTTATCCCAGTAAATGGTTTTGTTCTGATCCATAGCCCGTATGCCCATGTCTATGGCAACTGCAGTTTTGGCTCCAGTGGTGATATCGGACAGAGGTGGTGTGTTGTTGACAATGGCATCTCGGAAATCTTCCAAGGCTTGTCGAGTAGGATCAAGGTGCGTATATTGAATGGGAACACCTTTTCCAGGCTCCCAATTGGCAGTAGCACCGGTAACGCCATCCACATCTCCGTATTCTTTTTCATAACTGCCCTCAGGATATTCCCACGCTTTGGTGTAGTCTAACACTATGGTACCTTTATCTCCAAATACGCGAATTTTATAATCGTCTTTTGCATTGGCCGTGAGGCAGGTAAAGGTGGCTTTCAATCCGTTAGGATAGCCATAAATCACATGAATGTTATCATATGTTTCGCGCCCATCTTTCCAGTAGTCAATACCCCCCAAACCGGTAACTTTTTCGGGATGAAGCTGGGTTATCCAATTGACAAAATCAATTTGATGCGAACTTAATTCGGCTAATAGACCATAAGAAAAAGCTCTATACATACGCCAATTGACTTGTCTTTCAAATTTTGGATCGGGTACTGGACGTCTCCAATTGCCATTTCGGTTCCATTGGGCACTCACAGCGGTCACGTTACCAATTTTGCCACCTTGAATCATCTCAACAACATGCGAATAAAGTCGAGAACTGTGATATTGATGTCCAGTTTGAAATATTTTGTTGTGGTCTTTAGCAACTTTAGCTACTAGATCCAATGTAGCTTGCTGCCCCTTAACCATAGTTTTTTCACAATAAATATGCACATCAGCATCTACTGCAGCAGTGGCAATAGTGGCATGAGTACTTAAAGGACTGCTTATGATAACACCATCCAAATCTTTGTGCTCTAATAAATCAATAAATGAGGTATAGGCTTTAGCCTTGGGTGCAATTGTTTGAGCCTCCGAAAGCCTAAAAGGAAGGAGGTCGCAGATGGCCACAATACGCACATTGTCAATTTGGTTTAATATTTTCATTAGCCCCATGCCTCTACTTCCTGTGCCAATCACACCAATATGGACTGTTTTGCTTGGCGTACCTGAAAAAATGGAAAAAGGAGAGATGCTTGGAGTCAAAACGCCCACTGATAATGCAGCAGAACTTTTACTTATAAATTTTCTTCTGGAATTCATGAAATTATGTTTGACCTAAAATTAAAAATAAACAGGAAAAGTGTCCTATTGATTTACTGCAATATTAAAAAACTTTTACTTATATTCGTTAACGTTAACGAAAAAATGTATAATCTTAAATTAAAAGCAAATTGAAACCTAATTTTCTAACCAAGCGCAGCACTATGGCTGCTTTTATTTTCTTACTGCTAAATGTTTTTGCCTATGGGCAGGAGGCACAGTGGGAAACTCTTTTTGACGGATCAAACTTCGATAATTTCAAGCAACTCAATGGAACAGCAGAATATCGCATTGAAGATGGTGCTATGGTTGGGATTTCTAAATTGAAAACCCCCAATAGCTTTATGGCTACCAAAAAACTGTATACCGATTTTATATTGGAATTTGAAGTGAAAGTGGACAATGGACTCAATTCTGGCGTACAATTTAGAAGCAACAGTTTTCCTGAATATAAAAATGGAAGAGTGCATGGCTACCAATGTGAAATTGAAACCAGCCCTAGAAAATGGGCAGGAGGAGTCTATGATGAAGCACGAAACGGTTGGCTCTATCCCCTTACTTTAAATCCAACAGGGCAAAAAGCCTTTATCACCGGACAGTGGAATCACTATCGTATAGAAGCTATTGGAAACTCCATTAGAACCTATATCAACGGCATTCAATGTGCCAATTTGGTAGATCCAACAACGGCCAAAGGATTTATTGCCTTCCAAGTACACAGCATTGGTAATGCCGAAGATGAAGGCAAAAAAGTACGTTGGAAAAACATCAAAATTTTAACTACTGATCTGGCAGCTCATCGCAATCCTGTTTATGATTATGCACCCGAAGTGAGCAACCTCACCAATATGCTGACCGAAAATGAAATTCGAAAAGGATGGCGTTTGTTATGGGATGGTCAATCCACTAAGGGGTGGCGTGGTGCCAAGCTAGATGGTTTTCCTCAAAAAGGGTGGAAAATTGAAGAAGGTGTCTTAACGGTTTTAGCAGCCGACGGTGCTGAATCTGGCAACGGTGGTGATATTGTAACTACAGATGAATTTTCAAATTTTGAATTGAGTGTTGATTTTAAAATGACTGACGGAGCCAATTCTGGAATTAAATATTTTGTAGATACTGAATTGAACAAAGGAAACGGTTCTGCTATAGGACTCGAATTTCAAATTTTAGACGACAGAAGACACCCTGATGCCAAGCAAGGAAAAAATGGCAACCGCACAGTGGGATCACTCTATGACCTTATTCGTGCCGAAAACCTAACAACCGGTGCTAGAAGAAAAAACTTTAAAGGCACCAACAATTGGAACAATGCGCGCATTGTGGTTAAAGATGGAAAAGTTGAACATTGGTTAAACCATGTAAAAGTGGTCGAATTTGATCGTTTTAGCCAAACGTTTAAAGCCCTAGTAGAAAAGAGTAAATATGAAAAATGGGAGAACTTTGGCCGTTTGCCGGCTGGATTGATTTTATTGCAAGATCATGGAAACGAAGTAGCTTTCAAAAACATCAAAATAAGAGAATTTTAAATTGAAAACTAAAATGGACAAGACTAGACGAAACTTTATTAAAAAAACATCAATTGCCACAGGGGGTCTAACCTTCGGTATGGCTAGTGGCCTCAGCGCGAAAAGCTATAGAAAAGTGCTAGGTGCCAACGACCGCGTTCGCGTGGGTATTGTGGGCTTTTCCAACCGAGCCAAGGGAGCCCTTATACCCGCTTTTGTTGGCAACCAAAAAAATATGAACTTCGAAATTGTGGGGGTTTCAGACATTTGGAACCGCAGACGTGATGAAGGAGCAGCCTATATTCAAGAAAAAGCAGGCAACAAGGTTACCACCTGGCGCAACAACGAAGAAATGTATGACAAAAACGAAATTGATGCCGTTATTATTTCAACGGCTGATTTTCAACATGCCTTACACACCGTTCAAGCTGCCAATGCTAAAAAAGATGCTTATGTAGAAAAGCCTTTTGCGGAAACGATGGAAGATGCCAGACTGGGTAGAAAAGCCGTTGAGGAATCGGGAATTGTTTTCCAAATTGGATCGCAAAGAAGAAGTGGTGCCAACTACCATGCCGCCAACAAGTTTATTAAAGACGGAAAATTTGGAGACATTGTGATGGTGGAAATGAGCTGGAACGTGAACCAACCCGGGCGATGGAGATTGCCTCAACTCACCAAAGAAATTAAAGAGTCTGATACGGATTGGAAACGCTATTTGATGAATCGTCCTTATGAAGCATGGGACCCTAGAAAATATTTAGAATATCGTCTTTTTTGGCCCTACTCCTCAGGTATTCCAGGACAGTGGATGTCGCACCAAATTGACACGGTGCATTGGTTCTCTGGCCTAGACCACCCAAGAAGTGTAGCCGCTAACGGAGGTATTTATTTATGGAAAGACGGACGAAAAAACTTTGACACTATGACCGCCGTTTTTGATTATGGTGAAGCGAATGATCCTGAAAATGGTTTCCAAGTAGTTTATTCTTCTCGCTTTACGAACTCTGCTGGAGGAACTAAAGAGATTTATTATTCAAATGGTGGAGAGCTTAATTTGCAAAACAATAAAGTCTCCTCCAATGGAGGGCTCTCAAGAGGTCAAGCACGCCGCATGGGTATGGAATCTAATTTGCTAGAAGACTACAACCTCACGGATGCTGCCGTGAAAGTGGTTACTTCTGCCAATACAGGTGCCGATAACATGACTTCCATGCACATGCTCAATTGGATGGAATGTGTGCGTAGCAGACAGAAAACCAATGGTCCTATAGAAGCTGGATACAACCATTCTATTGCCAACATTATGACCACAGCTGCCTTGAGAACAGGACTTAAAGCAACCTTTGACGAAGCGACTCAAGACGTATTGGCGGGTGGTAAAGTATTTAAATATTAATTTATACGCTATGCATTTAAAACCTTTTACACTATTGATGCTCATACTCACAGTTAGTTTAGGATGCAATCAATCCAATGCTAAAAAACAGGAAGAAAAATCAGATCAAAAAGCGCCTTCATCGGTTCGCTTAGTTCAAGATGAAGCCAACCTCAAAGTAGATGTCTTTTTTGGTTCTGAACTGTTTACTAGTTATCGTTATACCGATGCTTATTACAAACCTGTTTTGTATCCACTCATAACGGCTAGTGGAAAATCTCTAACACGTGGTTATCCTATAGATCCTATGCCAGGTGAACGAGTAGATCATCCGCATCACGTGGGACATTGGCTCAACTATGGGGATGTTAATGGACTTGACTTTTGGAACCATTCAGATGCCATACCCGCGGATAAAAAAGAGGGCTATGGTACCGTTTTTCACAAATCGGTGCGTCTAGACGAAGCTAATGCTACACTTGCTGTAGTAGCAGAATGGAAAGCGCCCGATGGCACTGTGCTCATTGAGGAGCACACAGCGTTCACGTTTTCTGAAGAGGGAAACAATAGGATTATAGATAGAACCACTACCCTACATGCTAAAACAGAGGTTGCCCTAACCGACAACAAAGAAGGATTTGTTGCGGTACGCGTTACACGTGCCTTGGAACATCCCAGTAAAAAACCTGAAATTTTTACCGATGCTAATGGCATTCCGAGTGAAGTTAAAGTGTTGAATAATGAAGGGGTGACTGGCAACTATTTAAGCTCTGAGGGAATCACCGGAGACGCTGTTTGGGGAACCCGTGCTGAATGGGTAGCCCTCAACGGAACCATTGCTGATGAAGCCGTGGCTATCACCATCTATGATCATCCCGATAATTTGGGCTATCCTACCTATTGGCATGCCAGAGGCTATGGCCTCTTTGCTGCTAATCCCTTAGGGCAAAAAATATTTTCTAAGGGTGCAGAAGAATTAAATGCTTCTATTGCTACTGGTAAGGCCCTAACCTTTAAATATAGAATAGTGGTCAGCAACGGTGCTGCTGTTGATGCAGCAGCTGCGGCTCAATTCAAAAACTTTTAGTTATGAAAATTAAATCCTTTATAGTGGTTCTTGGCCTGTGCTTAGGCTTGGGACTTTCTGCTCAAGAAAAATTTAAAAAGAAAGACCTTTTTTTTAATGGTAAAAATTTTGAAAACTGGGCTGAACCCGAAAATAATATTTGGTGGTCTATTACCGAAGAGGGACATTTAGTAGCAAAGAGTGATCCTGACAAAAAGGGATCTACGCTTTGGAGTCAAGAAGCGTTTGAAGACTTTGCTATTCGACTTGAATTTAAAATGGGCGAAGGGACCGTTGATTCTGGAATTTTTATGCGGGGAGAAAATCCTCAAAATCCGCAAATTCAGATCGGAATTTCTGGTTCACTAAAAAGAGATATGACAGGCTCTCCCTATGTGCCCAAACAAGGCTATCCAGTAGATGCGCTAAAAGATCACCCCAATGTGCTGAAAGACGGAGCTTGGAATACGTTAGAAGCCAAGGCGGTGGGCAATAACTATCAAGTTTGGCTCAACAACGTTAAAGTATTAGATTATCAGTTAGAGAATGCTAATTTAAAAGGGCCTACAGGGCTTCAATTGCATCCCGGTAGGGATATGGATATAGCGTTTAAAAACATCTATTTAAAGCGTTTATAAGATCTCGTTTAAAGGAGGTTTAAAGGAGGGCTGTTAGAAGAAATACCCAAAATGAACAAAGAAATTGGTATCAAGGAGATTGCAGAATTGGCTGGAGTCTCCATTGGTACCGTTGATCGGGTGATTCATGGCAGACCTGGGGTCTCCGAAAAAACAGCAGCTTTAATCCATACTGTAATTAAAAAGACGGGCTATAAAAAAAACAATGCCGCAAGTCGTTTAAAATTAGCCCGCAGTAAAACCATTCGCATTGCGGTCATACTTCCCTTTGAATCTAAAGTGCAAGACAATTATTGGAATCTCCCCTTCTCTGGCATTCACAGGGCTGTTGAGGAGCTAAAAGATTATGGGATTACCTATACGCTTTTAACCTTTAAGATGTCTGAAGAAAAAACCTTTTTGGAACAGACACGCTTTCTTTTTGAAAATAATTATGATGCCCTTATAACCGTTCCATATTTTTATTCACACTGTCAGGAACTCCTAAAAAAAGCAGCTGAACGCAAAATGAAAGTGGTTTTTATTGATACGTTTCAAGAATTTGGAGAACCGCATTATGCCATTCATCAAGATTCACTAAAAAGTGGCGCTGTAGCTGCGCGACTTTTAAACGGGGTGGTTGGCGATCAAGGCAACTATCTTGTGGTTAACATCATGAATAATGTCTATACGCCTCAAAACAACCTTGAAAAAAGAGAAGCCGGTTTTCGTTCTTTTTTTGATACCCGAGCTGTTGCCAATAGCAACATCCATAATGTTGCTTCTACTGCTAAAAATCTAATTAAGGTGCGTCACAAATTAATTCAAATTTTGGAGATGAGTGAAAAGGTAGGCATCTTTGTGACCAATTCCAGAGCCTATTTATTACCCGAAATTTTAAAGGAAATTGACACTAATCGTGTTACCATTATTGGGTATGATTTAAACGAAAAAAACAAGACGTTACTGGAAGAAGAAAAAATTCATTTCTTACTTAATCAACAGCCTGAATGGCAAGGCTACAATGCTGCTAAAGGGATTTTTAAAGTACTTACTGAAGGCGATAGCAGTGCCTTGGAATTGGAAATTCCTATCGAAATATTCGTAAAAGAAAATCTTTAATATTTTTTTGTTTTGTCCCAAAAAAAAGACCGCCCGAAGGCGGTCTTTTCAGAATGAAAAATGTGCTATATAGGTTTATTGAGTATAGCCAGGATTCTGTCCGTATCCTCCTTCAGTTCTATCAATTTGATCTAAAGGAATGGGTCGTAAAACGTGGTGTGCTTGAATATTCTGAGTAGCATCAATATTGTGTGCTTTCACTAATTCAACCAATTTACCATTTCGTACGAGATCGAACCAACGGTGTCCTTCACCCACCAATTCACGAGCACGTTCTTCTAAAATGAAGTCAATGTCTACATCGGCGGCTGTAATTTCCATAGCATCTTCTTGACCTTCCCACGCTCCTCTTCTTCTAATAATATTGAGGTCATCGGCGGCGGCCTGGTTATTTCCTAACTTGTGATTAGCTTCTGCACGAATTAAATAGGCATCGGCTAAACGCATTAAGATATAATCACGTTGTCCTTGTGTATGCTGACGGTTTGGTCTTGTATTATCAATCCATTTATTCAAAGAGGGAAAAATACGTTGGTTGTATTGATCTGTGGTATAAACTTGATAAATAACAGCATCTTTAGCTGCTTGCGTCCATTTTCCGTCTTGATCAACACCATTTTTGTCAACGCCAGGACCAGGAATATAAAGTGCTGTATCACCAACGCTTTGTCCAGCAACAGGGTTGTTGGCATACCAAACGTGCTTATATCCTTTGTCATAACGTGCATCTTTGGTTCTATCCCAAAGACTCAAAAGGTGATTGGTAGGACGAAAACGTTTCCAAGGACGCCCGTTTTCAGTATCACGAGTCATTCCAGGTTGCTTGTCATATTCAAACAAGAAATAGAGGTGACCACGGTGTCCATAACCATCTAAGCCTTCATCAACTTGTTGCTTGGAGTTTATAATAGTCCAAACAACTTCAGAATTTTCTTCATTGTTAATATCCCAAAGATCAGACCATTCATCCAATAATGAGAAACCGTAATTATTGATTACGCTTGTCATTAAAGAAACGGCTTCAGCAGCACTTCCTTGCGGAGCGGTTAGGTGAACCTTAGCAAATAGAAACTCTGCAGCAGGCTTAGTTACGCGACCATAATCCGACTGAGTAGTAGGAAGATTGCTAATAGCAAACTGTAAATCTGGAATAATAGCTTGGCTATATACTTCAGAAGCTGAAACTCTGTTAGCTTCTGTTTCCACTCCTTCTGTTTCCTCTAGCGAAAGGTGAATATCGCCATAGTAACGCACAAGGTTAAAATAGTATAGAGCTCTTAGAAAACGAACTTCGGCCAAACGTGCATTTTTAACCGCAGGATCCATTCCTTCAATAGATTCTGCTCGGTTAAGAACTGCATTAGCTTGGTTAATTCCACGATAGAAAATTCTCCATGTGTCTCTAAAATAAGCTGCAGAAGAGTTATGTTGGTTGTTATACCAGTTTAGGTATTTGTGACTACCATCTGCACCATTGGTATAGGTATCTGTTCCAAATACATTCATGGAGAAACCTAATTCTGTACCATAAAATTCTTTCATGATACCATAAGTAGCTTTAACAGCATCTTCCAGTCCTTGAGCGGTGGTATAATAAGATGCTGCAGAAACATCTGCGATGTTATTTTCATTGAGGTAATCCTCACAAGAAACAATTGAAACTGCTCCTAGAATGAATAAGCTTTTAAAAATAAATTTTTTCATTTCTTTTATCATTTATTGATTCAAATTAAAATCCAGCTTTGATTCCAAAGGCTAGCAATTTTGAGCTAGGGGTTGTCCCACCGCCAATATTTGCTTCACCAATTTCTGGATCAAATGTATCATAGTCAGAACTAAACCAAAGGTTTTGTCCTTGCACATAGGCTCTTAGGCTTGATAAGCCCATTTTTGAAGCCACATCATTGTCAAAGTTATATCCTAAAGTAACGTTACGCAATTTTAAGTAGCTACCATCAAAATAAGTTAGCGTTGAACCATTTTCAGGTCTTTCTTGCGTAAAGTTTGGACGAGGATAATCATTTGTTGGATTGTTGGGTGTCCAATAGTCAACATCCAAGTGGTTGTATCTAAACTGACCATTTGCATTTCCAACGTGGAAATCACTTCTAATCATATGACCTTGACGGAAATATAAGAAGGCGCTTAAATCAAAGTTACCAAACGTAAAGGTGTTTGTGATACCACCAAAATAATCTGGCACATCAGAACCAAGAACGCTTCTATCATTAGGCGTGATTTTGCCATCACCGTCTAAATCGGCCAATTTGATTTGTCCAGGATCAGTTCCTTGAACAGCAGCAGCTTGAGCCGCTTCGTTTAATTGCCAAATTCCTGCTTTTGTATAGTCAAAGAAAACTCGGATAGGTTGTCCAATAAACCAGCCGTTTCCAGCGTCGTCAAGAGGATTACCATTAGCGTCTTTTAAGGCTAATTCAACAATTTCTTCGTTATATCCAGAAATGTTAAAGTCTACATTCCAAGAGAAGTTATCTGTTTCTACAACAGCAGCATTAACATTAAATTCAATACCATTTGTTCTAGTAGCTCCAATGTTTTGGAAAACGCTCGTATATCCTGAAGTATAAGGTAAGTTACGGGCCAAAAGAAGATCAGTTGTGTTGGTGATATAGTAATCAAAAGCACCAGAAATTCTTCCGTCCAAAATACTGTAGTCAAAACCAAAGTCTAAGGTTTTAGAAATTTCCCAACCTAATTCAGGATTTGGAATATCATTTAAACGATATCCAAATGCGGGAGTTTCATCCCATGCATAGGTAGTTCTAGCCAAAGCCCCTTGTGTTTGATAAGGAGCAATTGCAGTGTTACCTACCTCTCCGTAAGATACTCTCAATTTAAATTCTTCGAAAGTGGCGCTATCAGGTGCAATGTCTTCTAACATTCTCCATCCAGCAGAAACCCCTGGGAAATAAGCCCATTTGTTTCCTTCAGCCAAACGAGATGAACCATCCGCACGAAGGGAAGCTTGGAATAAGTATTTACCATCAATATCATAGTTCAAACGACCCATGTATGATTGTAGTTGCCATTCTTGAAGTCCAGAAGATAAATTTCCTTTTACTTCAGCAGTACCAATGTTGTAGAACAACTGAGATGAATAAGGCAAATTCTGTACTTCAGCTTTTGCAAATTCTACTCTAGACTCCTGAACAGATTGTAATAAGGTAACTTTTAAATTACCTGGGCCAATCTCTTTGTTATAGGTAAGTAAGTTTTCTAAAGTAAAACCAAATTCTCTTTTGTGTTCTACTTCAGCGTCAGCGGGTCCACCGCGGTTGTCATTGGTAAAACGATCGCGGAATTCACCACGTCTTCTAAAGCGCATGTCTGGACCAAAAGTAGACGTGAACTGAAGTCCCTCCATTAAGCTAATTTGCAAGTAAACAGGTGCAAACAAACGAGTTGATAAGCGCTCATCTACATAGGCACCAGGAACTAATTCACTCAAAGGGTTGGTTCTAATACCGTCATTAAAAGCGAAAAAGCGAAGCTCTCCATTTTCATCATAAGGCTTAGCTAAAGGAATGTTCCCTAAAGCTTCTCCCATAACAGCTGAAGACCCCCAGTTGTTTACTGAGTTACTTAATAAAAGAGAAATACCAAATTTAAAACGATCATTAATTCTATGATCTAAATTTAAACGACCTGTGATTCTTTCAAAATCCATCAAGTCAATAATACCATCTTCCTTAAAGTAGCCTAAAGACACGTTATATTGTGTGTCTTCTGAACCACCATTAGCAGAAATTTGGTGACTATTTTGGAATCCTTGTTTTAAAACAGCGTCTAAAAAGTCAAAAGAACGGCCTTGTGCAATTGCTTCCAATTGAATTGGATCACCATCAAAAGTGATTTGATCGTTCTGAATCGTACCAGCATAGGTATATCTGTTGTTTGCATCTTGACGGACAGCCTCTCTTCGTCCATTGGCCCACTCCTCACCGTTCATCATATCTGGAACGTTAGTAACGGAGGTAACACCATAATAACCTGAATAGTTAATTTGAGTTTTTCCTGTACGACCTCTTTTAGTTGTGATTAAGATTACACCGTTCGCACCACGAGAACCGTAGATGGCAGTTGCGGCAGCATCTTTCAATATTTCCATAGACTTGATGTCTTGTGGGTTAATATCGAAGATAGCACCGTCACCTGTACTACTGGTTTGTGGGATACCGTCTATAACATATAGAGGATCGTTAGAAGCCGAAAGAGATCGACGACCACGAACACGTACCACAGGATTTTGACCAGGACGACCACCACTTGAAGTGATATCAACCCCAGCAACCTGACCTTTGATGGCGTCTACACCACTACCAGTTGCAATTCTCTCAATGTTTTCTGCGTTTACGGTGGCAATAGAAGCGGTAACTTCTCTTCTACTTTGCGTACCGTATCCTGTTACTACAATTTCATCTAAGTAATTGGCAGCAGGTAGTAACGCTACATTGAGTTGATCTCCACTCACTGAAATAGCTTGTGATTCAAACCCTAAATAGGAAAATACCAATACTTGGCCATTTGCGGCACTGATCGAATAATTTCCATCAAAGTCTGTGGAAACTCCTGTGGTTGTGCCTTGAATAAGAACATTCACCCCGGGAAGCGGAGTGCCTGTTTCCCCATCAGTAACAACACCACTCACTGTACCTTGCCCATAGAGCAGTGCTGCTCCCAAGAAAAGACACAAGTGAAAAGTCTTTAAGAATAAATTTTTCATTTGTTTGTTAGTTTAAGTTTATTTTAATTATTTTCGTTAACGTTCACGAATTAATAAAATTAGTTTAGAGCCTAAAATTATATTAATTATTTAGAAAACAAAAAAAAATGTTAAAATTTCGGTGAAATAAATTTTAAAACGGTTCAAAACTAGATTTACTAAACCTATTATATAGCATTAAAAAAATTAGACTTAAAAGTTTTAATGAAAAATTTTATACATGACCATTTCTTGCTCCAAAACAAAACGGCAGAAATGCTCTATCACGATTTTGTATCCCAACTTCCTATAATAGATTATCACAACCACTTGCCCCCCCAAGCTATTGCAGAAAACAAACAATTTGAAAACATAACAGCCCTTTGGCTAGATGGGGATCATTATAAGTGGCGTGCCATGCGAACACTGGGAGTGAATGAGAAATTCATCACAGGAAATGCCTCCGATGCCGAAAAGTTTAGTGCCTTTGCAGCAGCTACACCAAGCATGATTTGCAATCCACTTTATCATTGGACACATTTAGAATTAGCACGCTATTTTAATCATTTCGAATTGCTCTCTGAAAAAAATGCACAAGCAGTGTATGAGCATACCACCCATTTGGTGCAACAACCCGAATATAGCACTCAAAATTTATTGACTCGCATGCAGGTTGAATCACTCTGCACAACAGAAGACCCTATTGATAGTTTAGTATACCACCAACAAATAGCTGCCTCTGATTTTTCGGTCAAAGTGAGTACGGCTTTTCGACCAGACAAATCGGTGTTGATTGATGCCCCAAACTACAATGACTATTTGGATCAACTAGCGGAAGTGGCACAACAAGAAATTAACTCTTATGATGCGCTTTGTGAGGCACTCCTAAAGCGAATGCAATTTTTTCATGATAAGGGGTGTCGACTGTCAGACCACGGGTTGAATTATATACCCTTTAGAACGGCCTCCGCTCAAGAAATCAATTCTATTTTTGCGAAAAGAAGAAAAGGAGCTAACCTTAGTTTAGAAGAATCAGAACAGTTTCAAACCGCGCTTTTGGTCTTTTTAGGCAAAGCCTATCATCAAAAGGGCTGGGTACAACAATATCACCTTGGTGCTATGCGCAATAACAATAAAAGAATGTTCCATAAACTTGGTCCCGATACGGGATGGGATTCTATTGGAACCTATCCCATAACCGAAACGCTTTCGCGCTTTTTGGATGAACTCGACCAAAATGATCAACTAGCCAAAACCATTCTTTATAACCTCAACCCAGCAGACAATGCCATGATGGCCTCCATGATTGGCAATTTTAACGATGGTTCTACCATAGGAAAAGTACAATGGGGATCTGGCTGGTGGTTCTTAGATCAACTAGACGGCATGACCGAACAGATGAAGACCCTTTCCAACATGGGCATCATTAGTTGTTTTGTGGGAATGTTAACCGATTCGAGAAGTTTTTTATCGTATCCAAGACATGAATATTTCAGACGATTGGTATGTCATCTCTTTGGAACCGATATGGAAAATGGTCTGTTGCCCAACGACCCAGAATGGATTGGAAAAATTGCGGCAGACATTTGTTATCATAACGCAAAAAATTACTTTAGTTTTTAAATTAATAGCACAACCAAATTTGAATTAAACATGCAACAAGTAGTAACTTTCGGTGAAATTATGCTCCGATTAGCCCCTGAAGGATTTCTTCGTTTTTCACAAGCCCAATCTTTTGACGTAGTTTATGGTGGAGGAGAATCTAACGTAGCTGTGTCCCTAGCCAACTATGGAATTCCGGTGAGCTTTGTGACCCGTTTACCCCAAAATGATATTGGCGAATGTGCCCTAATGGAAATGCGCAAACGCGGTGTGAACACCGAACATATTGCACGTGGGGGCGACCGATTAGGCATCTATTTTCTAGAAACCGGAGCCGTGAGCCGAGGCAGTAAAGTAGTGTATGACAGAGCCCACTCGGCTATGGCAACCATAGAAACCGGCATGATTGATTGGAAAAAAGTTTTTGCCAACACCCAATGGTTTCATTGGACAGGTATTACACCTGCCATCTCACAAGGTGCCGCTGATGCTTGTTTAGAAGCCGTTAAGGTAGCTAGCGAAATGGGAATTACCATTTCTACCGACTTGAATTATCGGGCTAAGCTTTGGAAATACGGTGGTGATCGCGAAGCTATCATGACCGAATTGACCTCCTATTGTGATATAATTTTAGGTAATGAAGAAGATGCTGAAATGCATTTTGGCATTAAACCCGAAGGATTAGACGTCACCAAACACGGAGACCAAGTTAAGGCAGAAGCCTTTTTATCGGTTTGCCAGCAAATGATGAAAAAATTTCCTAAAGCCAAAAAAGTTATTACCACCCTTAGAGGTTCAATTTCGGCCTCACACAACACATGGGCCGGAGTGCTTTATGACGGTTCAACCATGTTTGAAAGCAAACAATATCAAATCACCCACATAGTAGATCGTGTGGGGGGAGGCGATTCTTTTATGGGTGGACTGATTTATGGGCTTCTCACCTATCCGAATGACGATCAAAATGCACTTGACTTTGCCGTGGCAGCCTCGTGTCTAAAGCACACTATTAAAGGTGACGCTAATTTGGTAACAGTTGATGAAGTTGCAAAATTAATGGGTGGCGATGCCTCTGGGCGTGTGGCTCGATAAATTCTAAGTTATGGCACAATATTCAAGACATCAAGTAATTAGTGAAATGCAAGAGAGCAGTTTAGTGCCCTTGTTCTATCACAAAGACGCAGCTTTAGCTAAAAAAGTTTTGGCTGCCTGCTACAAAGGCGGAGCTCGCCTATTAGAATTTACGCATAGAGGAGATTTTGCCCATGAAGTATTTCGTGAACTTATAGACTATGCCATAGCAGAGCTTCCCGGAATGATACTCGGCGTGGGCTCTGTGACTGATGCTGCTTCAGCTAGTTATTACATGCAAATTGGTGCTAATTTTATTGTAACACCGGTCTACAGAGAAGATATTGCCGTGGTTTGTAACAGAAGAAAAGTATTGTGGTCTCCCGGTTGTGGCACCTTAACTGAGATTGCTAAAGCCGAAGAAATGGGAGCAGAAATTGTAAAGCTTTTCCCTGGTAATATTTACGGGCCCAATTTTGTGAAAGCCATTAAAGGCCCTCAACCTTGGACAAGCATTATGCCCACTGGGGGCGTTAGCACTGACCCAGAAAATTTAAAACAGTGGTTTGAAGCAGGGGTGACCTGCGTTGGCATGGGGTCTCAATTGATTTCAAAAACGGTCTTAGCTGAGCAAGATTTTCAAAGCCTTGAGCAAACGGTTGCAAAAACCCTTGCTACCATTCAACAACTCAAAAAGAACTTATGAGGCGCTTACATTATCTCTTCACGCTTTTTGCCATAACCCTCCTAATGGGGTGTAGCACTGTGCAAAACAAAAGGATTATTAGACTAGGGCACGGATTAGATGTGACCCACTCTGTGCATCAAGCCATGCTTAAGGCCGCAGGATATTTAGATGAAATTTCCGGAGGCAAAATGCAACTGCAAATCTATCCCAACCAACAACTGGGTAGTGAACGCGAATGTTTAGAGTTGCTTCAAATAGGAAGCTTAGATATGACGAAAGTGTCAGGCGCCGTAATGGAAAATTTTGCCCCCAAACTGCGTATTTTTGGTTTACCCTTTTTGTTTGATAGCAAAGAACATCTTTTTAGAGTGCTTGATGGCCCCATTGGTAAAGAACTTTTGAACGAAGGAGAAAATTTCTGGCTCAAAGGACTGGGCTATTACGACTCAGGAAGCAGAAGCTTTTACACCCGCGAGCGGCCGGTGCAAACCCCTGAAGACTTAAGTGGATTGAAAATTAGAGTGCAAGAAAGTGTCTCTGCTCTCGAAATGGTAAAACAACTTGGAGGCTCCCCTACTCCAATTTCTTGGGGAGAACTCTATACTGCTATCCAACAAGGTGTGGTTGATGGTGCCGAAAACAATCCTCCTAGCTTTTACTTGTCACGACATTATGAAGTTTGTAAATATTATATCATAGACGAACACACCATGATTCCAGATTTTATTTTGGTGAGTACGCATCTTTGGAATCGACTTGAACCACAAGAACAAAAATGGCTGCAAGAAGCCGTAACTCGCTCTATACCAGATCAAAGAGAACTGTGGATTCAATCCGAAAACGAATCTCTTCAAGCGGTGATTGAAGCCGGTGTAGAAGTGAGTTATCCTGATAAAAAGCCTTTTCAAGAGGCCACCCTACAAATGTACGAGGCCTTTAAGGAAGATCCTGAAATGGCCAAATTAATTGAACGCATACGCAATGAATAACTTGAGAAACACAATTGATAAAGGCGTAGAAAAAGCACTCGTTTTTATCCTATCGGCTATGGTATTAAACGTGCTCTGGCAGGTTTTTACCCGCTTTTTTACCGATTCGCCAAGTTCTTTTACCGATGAATTAGCGCGCTATTTAATGATTTGGCTTGGCATTTTAGGTGCTGCTTATGTGGCTGGACGCAACGAACATGTAGCCATAGATGTTTTGCTGAAAAAAGCCAGTCCTACTATACAAGGGCTGCTCAACCAATTTATACGGTTTAGCATTCTAGCCTTTGCCTTTTTTGGAATGGTATTAGGAGGAGGACGTTTGGTCTATATTACCTCTAAATTAGAACAATATTCTCCTGCACTCCAAATACCCCTTGCCATGGTCTATGCGGTGATTCCCCTAAGCGGACTACTCATTGTTTTTTATAAATTAAGCCAACCAAAATCCTAATTGAAATGGACATACTTCCACTACTCATACTTGTTTTAAGCTTTATCTTTTTTATTGGTATTGGGACTCCTGTTGCTTGGAGCATTGCCATTTCAGCCCTGCTGACTATTATTGTTTCCCTACCCGGAATGGCTGCCGTAACCACTATTGCGCAACGAATGGGCACGGGTCTTGACAGTTTTGCCTTATTGGCTATTCCCTTTTTTATTCTATCGGGGCAACTCATGACTCATGGCGGAATTGCTGATCGTCTAATTGGCTTTGCCAAAACCATGGTGGGAGCTTTGCCCGGAGGCTTGGCACTCATCAATATTATTGCTGCTATGCTCATGGGGGCTATTGCTGGTTCGGCCATGGCCTCTGCCTCTGCAATGGGTAGTATTTTGGGACCTAAAATGGAAAAAGAAGGTTACTCCAAAGAATATGGGGCAGCCGTAAATATTACTTCTGCCACCATCGGTTTGGTTATTCCTCCCAGTAACGTACTGATTGTTTATTCTCTTGCAAGTGGAGGGGTTTCTATTGCTGCACTCTTTTTAGCAGGTTATATACCGGGAATATTAACAGGTCTCTTTTTAATGATAGTTGCCGCTATTTGGGCCAAAAGAAAAGGCTATAAAACAGCTGAAACCAGCAGTTTTGGTGAAATATTTAAAACCTTTATCGTGGCTTTTCCCAGTTTGCTTTTGCTCATCATTGTAATTGGGGGTATTGTCGCCGGGTTTTTTACTGCTACAGAAGCTTCTGCCATTGCCGTACTATATACACTAGTGTTGGGGTTTGTCTACAAAGAAATTAAACTGAAAGATCTTCCCAATATTCTTTTGGAATCTTCTAAAACAAGTGCCATTGTAATGCTGCTCATTGCAGCCTCCATGAGCATGTCTTGGATCATGTCTTATGAAAATATTCCACAAAACTTAAGTGATTTACTTTTAAGTATCAGTGATAATAAAATTGTCATCTTACTCATTATTAATCTCCTACTCCTTTTTGTAGGTATTTTTATGGATATGACTCCTGCTGTTTTAATTTTCACTCCCATATTTTTACCCGTCGTTAAATCTATAGGCATTGATCCTATTCAATTTGGAATTATAATGGTGCTAAACCTTTGTATAGGGCTCTGTACTCCACCAGTAGGCTCTGTTTTATTTGTGGGTATTGGTATTGCCAAAACCTCCATTGAAAAAGTAATCAAGCCCTTACTTCCCCTCTTTTTTGCTATGATTCTGGCTTTGATATTAATCACATTTTTTCCTCAATTAACCCTTTGGTTGCCTAGTGTATTTGGGTTATAACGAATTTGGTGAGATGAAACAACATACTGAAACAAAGCAAAAACTCTTTAAAAAAAATGATGCTCCAGTAAAAGTTATCCAATTTGGAGAAGGTAATTTTTTAAGGGCTTTTGTTGGTCACACTATTGACAAACTTAATGCACTTGATGGAATTGATATGGGCATTGCCGTGGTGCAACCTATAGAACATGGTATGATAGATGTTCTAGAGGAACAAGGTGGGGCTTACACACTCTTTTTAAATGGAATAGTAGAGGGACAAGAAAAACAAGAAACACACCTGATTCACAATATCGTATCTACTCATAACCCTTATAAAGATTATGCAAACTATTTGGCTTTAGCCAGAAATGAGGACCTCCAATTTGTTATTTCCAATACGACAGAAGCTGGAATTGTTTTTCAGCAAGAAGATGGGTTTGAAGACACCCCTCAAAAGAGCTTTCCTGGCAAACTAACCCGCTTTTTGTGGGAACGGTTTCAGCATTTTAAGGGAGCTCCTAACAGCGGGTTACATTTTCTGCCCTGCGAATTGATTAACTACAATGCAGATGAACTTAAGCGTTGCATTTTAGCCTATTGTAAACATTGGCAACTCGAAGATGCTTTTGTACAATGGGTAGAAAAGAGCAACTATTTTCACAATACCCTAGTAGACCGAATTGTGCCTGGCTATCCTAAAGACAATGCCGACGCCTATCAAAAGCAACTGCCCTATGAAGATCAACTCATGGTGACCGCAGAACCCTTTTATTTATGGGTGATAGAAGGTGATGACCGCTTGGCTCAAAAATTTCCTGTGCATTTAATTGACCTCAATGTGCAATTGGTTGCAGACATGCAGCCCTATCGCACCCGAAAAGTTCGAATTTTAAATGGTGCCCATACAGCATTGGTGCCCCTCTCCATCCTTTTTGGCCATAAAACAGTAAGTGACATTTTTTCTAATTCCTTTACCCACCAATTCCTAATGGATAGTGTATTGAAAGAAATTGTTCCTACCCTAGCCATGGAAAAGGAAGAATTGATCGCCTTTGCCAAAGCTGTTTTTGACCGTTTTAAAAATCCGTTTATAAAACATTATTTGTCTAGCATTGCCTTAAATTCTATTTCAAAGTTTAAAGTAAGAGTGTTGCCTAGCTTGTTGGCCTATCAGGAGAAACACAACCAGTTGCCTGTCCATCTCACTTTTGCAATGGCTTGCTTATTGCGTTTTTATAAGGGTCAGTGGAAAGGAGAATCATTACCCGTTCAAGACGATGCTAGTCTTGTTGCAGCCCTACAAAAAGCTTGGGAAGCACCCACAGTAGAACAATTTCTCCAAACTGTGCTTGCTAATGAAACCTATTGGGGTGCTAATTTAAGTGCCAACAAACCCCTTATGCAGCAACTCAATCTTATTTTAGGACAAATAGATACTATGCCGTTAGACCAACTGTTTTCTGAGTTTAAAACCCAATTAGAAGACCAAAACGTATGAGTGCCTTTTTAAAAATTAATGAATCGGATAATGTTGCGGTTGCCCTCGAAAATTTAGCGCCAGGAACTCCTTTAGACATAGCGGGTTCTAAACTTGAAATTAAAGAAACCATTCCCCTAAAACACAAATTTGCCCTGCAAGACTTTGAACCAGGAGCGCCACTACATATGTATGGGGTATTGGTAGGTGAGGCCACAGAAAAAATCAATCAAGGAGCTTTAATATCTTTAAAAAACACCAAGCATAAAACCCAAAAAGTGACGGGTAAAACAGCCGCCTGGGAGTGGACACCACCAAATGTTGAATCTCTAAAACAGCGGAGTTTTATGGGCTATCACAGAAAAGATGGCCAAGTGGGCACAGCCAATATTTGGCTCTTTTTTCCTTTAGTGTTTTGTGAGAATAGAAACATTCAAAGCTTAAAAAATATTTTTGAGAAAATTTTTCACCCCACTCCACCTGATCCTTTAGAGGAATTATTGCATCATATGGTGTATCAGAAAAAAGCAAAAAGCCAAAATGAGTCTGTAAAAGCGCCTTTGGACAATATAGAGGTTCGCTTTTTGACACACCAGGGAGGCTGTGGAGGCACACGTGAAGACGCACAATCTTTAGCAGCCCTCTTAGCCGGATATGTAAACAATCCAAATGTGGCAGGAGCCACGGTATTGAGTTTGGGATGTCAAAACCTTGAGATTACTGTTTTTAAAGAGGCCTTAGCCAAAAACAAAACCGACAAACCCGTTCTAATTTTTGATCAACAAACCGAAGGAACAACAGAACAGTTCTTAAAGAAAGTAATAGCGTCTTCGGTGCCTGAAATTATAAAAGCTAATGCCTTAGAACGCAAACCAGCTCCCCTTAGCAAACTAACCATTGGTTTAGAATGTGGTGGATCTGATGGATTTTCGGGCATCACGGCCAATCCGGCTTTAGGTTATGTTTCAGATCAACTTGCCGCTTTGGGGGGAAAAGCCATTTTAGCTGAATTTCCAGAACTTTCAGGCGTAGAGCAAGAATTGGTTAATCGTTGTGCCAATGAAGAAGCTGGGAAAAAATTTCTTCATTTAATGAAAAATTATGAAAAGGCGGCCATAGAAGCCGGATCGGGATTTGACATGAATCCCTCTCCAGGCAATATCAAAGACGGTTTAATTACAGATGCTATGAAATCGGCTGGAGCCGCAAAAAAAGCAGGCAATGCCCCTATTCAATCCGTATTAGATTATACTGAATTTGCAAATGCTGCAGGCGTGTCTTTGTTATGCACCCCTGGCAACGATGTGGAAAGCACGACCGCCCTAGCCGGCTCGGGAGCCAATATCATCTTATTTACCACAGGTCTGGGAACTCCAACAGGAAACCCTATTACACCCGTCATTAAAGTGGCTTCTAATTCGGCGCTCATGGAACGAATGCCCGATATTATCGATTTTGATTGTGGCACCATGATTACTAAAAAAGAATCACTTGAAACCATTGGAAAGGCCCTTTTGGAATATATTATTGACGTGGCCAGTGGAACTATCAAAACAAAGGCCACCGCACTCAATCAACACGATTTTATCCCTTGGAAAAGGGGGGTCTCTTTATAAAAATGACACATCTAAAAGTTGGCATTATCGGAAGTGGAGCAATTGCTAAAGTGCATGCAAGCTGTGTTCAAAACTACCACCAAACCCAACTTGCTGGAATGGTTTGCACAAATGCAGAACGAAAAAAAGAGTTAAAAAATGAATTTAGTTGTCCCCTCTACTCCACTGAAGAAGAACTCTTAGCGCAACCTCTAGATGCGGTTGTTGTTTGCAACGAAAGCGGCAAACATGGTGCGAGCATCATCAAAGCAGCAAAAGCCAAAAAACACATTCTCTGTGAAAAACCTTTGGAGGTGACACCACAAAAAATTGATACCCTATTGGCTACTGTAGCTGCTCAAGGAGTGACCCTTGGTGTGGTTTTTCAAAACCGAACGCATCCTGAGTATTTAAAATTTAAAAAGGCTTTAAAGGAGGGCGTAATTGGCACTCCCCTTTTAGCCCAAACCCAAATTAATTGGTATAGACCTCCTAGCTATTATGAAAGTAACCCCTGGCGCGGTACACTCCAATGGGATGGAGGTGCTGCATTAATGAATCAAGGCATTCATACACTAGATTTACTCCTTGACCTTTTAGGTGATGTAGATACAGTGGGCGGCATGATAGCTACCAAACTGCATCAAATAGAAGGGGAAGATCTTGCTGTGGCACATTTAACCTTTAAAAATGGTGTTTTGGGAACCCTAAGTGGTGGCACTGCACTTTATCCGGGCTATCCCGAACAAATTGCCCTTTATGGAACCCAAGGAAGAATGATTTATGAAGCCGGAAAAATAATTGAAGCGCCTTTGGAAAGTCTAATCACCACGGCAACTTCAACTGAAAATAATAGCAATGCTACTGCTAAAATTGAAAATGAAAGCTTACATTTAAATATCCTTTCAAATTTTATTGAAGCTGTAATGGAACAGAAAGAACCTTTAGTCAATGGCTATTCAGCAAAAAAATCAGTGGTACTGATAAATGCCCTTTATCAAGCAAGCAATACAGCAACTATAATTAAAATATAAAAATATATGAAACCAACTTTTTTCCCTCTGCTAGCGCTATCCTTGGTGTTTACTGCCTGTCAGCAAAACACTCAATTAATTCCTGCTGAAACAGAAATTGTAGTAGAAGAGCAAGTTCTAGCTAGTGCAACGCTTCCTAAAGACAAACTAGGGCAACAATTTAAACTGGTGCATCAAAGTGCGCCCTCAGTGGCGGTGCCCTATCAAATAGTAGGCGATCAAATTTTTTGGACCGTAACGCCTGAAACTCAGAATGGTAACTTTGAGCTACAAACTGTTACTGAAAAAACAGAGCCAACTTCTAGTGTAGTGGCCAAAGAAGAAGACGGGCAATGGGCCATATATATTGACGATACTAAAGTGGTGGGCTATCAAATGGCCATAACGGAGGCCCCTGAGGGTGTAAATCCTGCCTACAGACGCAGTGGGTATATTCACCCACTCAACACTCCATCTGGCAAAAGATTAACCCGTATTCAGCCTAAAGATCATTATCATCATTACGGCTTATGGAATCCTTGGACACATACCCTATATGAAGGAGATACTCTTGACTTTTGGAACCTCTATAAAGAACAGGGCACTGTTCGCTTTGCCAAAATGCTATCACAGCAAACGGGACCACTATTTAGCGAATATGAAGTATTGCATGAGCACGTGGTCTTAAAAGACAATAAAAATGAAGTGGCGCTTAATGAAATACAAAAAGTACGTGTAACGCCCTTAACCGAAAACAGCTATCAACTCGATTTTGAAATTCGCTATAGCTGCAATACGGAGAGTCCGTTTAAGATTATTGAATATCGCTATGGAGGTTTTGGATGGCGAACAACTGAAGAGTGGGACAACCAAAACAGTAGAACAATTAGCTCTGAAGGAAATACACGTAAAAATGCAGATGGTAGCACGGCACGTTGGTGCATTGTAGATGGGAAATTAGGAGATGGAAAAGGGGGAGCCCTAATGCTATCGCATCCCGATAATTTCAATCACCCAGAACCTTTGCGTATTTGGCCAGAAAATCAATATGGCAGAGGAGATCTATTTGTGAATTTTGCCACGACCAAAAATACAGATTGGGTTTTTGAACCCGGAAAGAACTATGTCCTCAAATATCGCCTATTAGTCTATGATGGTGAAATGGATTTTAACAGCGCCAATAAAGCTTGGGATGCCTTTGCATCTCCCCTAACCTATAGAATTAAATAATCAGAAAGCATGAAAAAATCAAATCTAAACCGAAGAAATTTTATCAAAAAAACAACCGCTACGACCTTTGCTGCGGTAGCACTACCCTCTATTGTGCCAGCCTCTGTTTTAGGCAAAAATGCACCGAGCAACAAAATACAAATCGGTCAAATTGGATGCGGGCGAATTGCACGCGTACACGATATGCCTGGCACCATGCAACACGAAGTGGCACAAATGGTGGCGGTATGTGACCTAGACCGTAATAGAATGAAAGACGGCAAACAATTGGTAGATGATTTTTATGGTGAAAAAGGGAAAAAGGTAGACACCCAAATGTATGATCACTATCAAGAAATGCTAGCCAGCAAAGAAATTGATGCTGTCATTATCAGTACACCAGACCATTGGCATGCTCAACCGGCTCTAGAAGCAGCGTTGGCCAAAAAACACGTCTACTTGCAAAAACCAACCTCCCTCACTGTGGAAGAAGGACGTTTGTTGAGTAATATAGTGCAGCAACAAAATGTGATTCTCCAAGTGGGTACACAACAACGTTCCTCCAAGCAATTTAAGGATGCAGCTGAGTTGGTGCGCAACGGGAGAATAGGCAAAATACATACGGTTAAGGTTGGCTTGCCTGGAGATCCAGGAGGACCAACTGCTGTTACAGAAGCTGTGCCTGAAAATTTAAACTTTGATGCCTGGTTAGGCTCCACCCCCGATATGGACTATTCGGAAATGCTCGTACATCCCAAAACAGGCTATAGCCGTCCGGGTTGGTTGCGCGTAGAGCAATTTGGTGCAGGTATGATTACCGGCTGGGGTCAACACCATTTTGACTCTGCTGCTTGGGGTATGAACACCGAATATACTGGACCTATTAGCGTTGAAGCAGTAGCTGAATTTCCCAAATCAGGAAGTTGGAATGTACACGGCGATTTTATGGTAAAAGCCGAATATAAAAACGGCATTACCATGCTCACTAGTGGAGGCTTCCTCAACGGCATTCGATATGAAGGTGAAGACGGCTGGATTTTTGTTACTCGAGGAGCTTATCGTGCCACCCCTTCTGATCCAATACCAGAACGAAATGGCGTTAAATCTTTAGATGCTAGTGATCCAAAAATTTTAGAAAGTGTGATTGGCGAAAATGAAATTCACCTCTATGAAAGTAAAGAACAACACGGCAATTGGCTAGATTGTATTCAAAGCGGCAAGCAACCCATTTCTCCTGTTGAAATTGGTCACCGAGCCTGTACGGTTTGTTTGATTAGTCATATAGCCATGAAATTACCTAGAAAATTAAATTGGGATCCTGTTGCTGAGCGTTTCTTAAACGACGTTGAAGCCAACGCCATGCTGCGCAGACCCCAACGTGCTCCCTATGGTACCGATCATATTAAATATTAAATTTTAAAAAAATGAGACGCTTCTTATGGCTCAGTTGTTGTTTGGGTTTTGTTTTTTGTGAAACTACTCAACAGCCATCATCAAAAATGCAGTGGATTACATTAGACCCAGGGCATTTTCACGCAGCTTTGGTGCAAAAGGAAATGTATGCAGAGATAGATCAAAAAGTACATGTTTATGGACCAGATGGCAGTGATATGGATATGCATTTGCAACGTATTGAAGCCTATAATAATAGAGCAGAAAATCCCACTAACTGGGAATCTGTGGTCTATAAAGGAGCTGATTTTCTCACGCAAATGCTTGCAGAACGCAAAGGAAACGTGGTGATGCTTTCGGGTAATAACAAAAAGAAAGCCGATTATATTCTTTCAGCTATCGAAAATGATTTTCATGTTTATGCTGACAAACCTATGGCCATAAATGCTAACGATTATGAAGCCCTTCAAAAGGCTTTTGCTTTGGCCTCCGAAAAGGGACTTTTGCTTTATGATATCATGACAGAGCGCTCGGAAATTACCACGGTTTTGCAAAAAGAACTTTCGCAACATAAAGACCTTTTTGGCACGCTCATCATTGGAACACCCGAAGAACCGGCAATTGTAAAAGAATCTGTGCATCACTATTTTAAATATGTATCGGGAAGCCCCTTGATACGTCCGGCTTGGTTTTTTGACACCCAACAACAAGGAGAAGGCGTTGCCGATGTGAGTGTGCATTTGGTTGACCTCACCTTTTGGGAGTGTTTTCCACAACAAGCCATCACCAAAGATGATGTGGCACTTGTAGCCGCTAAACGTTGGCCTACTCTTTTGAGTCGATCCGATTTTAAAGCCGTTACCAACGAAGAAGATTTTCCCAACTATCTAGCACCAAATGTGCAAAATGATACCCTTTCTGTCTATGCTAATGGAAGTATTTCCTACACGCTCAAAGGGCACCACGCCAAGGTGGCGGTACTTTGGAATTATGTTGCTCCAGCAGGAACGGGAGATACGCACTATTCTATTATGAGAGGTTCAAAGGCCCATTTGGAAATTCTCCAGGGAGAAGCGCAAAACTATATCCCTACCCTGTATATAAAACCGCAAGAAGCTCTAGAGGAATCTGTTTTAAAGCAAGTCTTTGAATCGTTAGCTCAAAACTATCCCGGTATTGGATTTGAAAAAGAAGACAACAACTGGAAAGTGCTTATACCTGAAGCTCTCCGAGAAGGACATGAAGCCCATTTTGCTGATGTAACCAGAAGGTTTATAGCTTTTTATCAAGACAAAAAAATACCTGATTGGGAAATCACCAATATGCTCACCAAATATCATTTAACCACAAACGCACTAACCCAAGCACAAGAAAAATAGCGTAAATGTATTCTAAACTGATCAGTATTCTCAGCTTAAAATGCCCCCAATGTAGAAAGGGAAACATGTTGAAAGGGCATCCCTATGCCTTAAAGAAATTCAACCAAGTGCATCAGCATTGCCCACATTGCCACTTAAACTTAAAAATTGAGCCTAGCTTTTATTATGGTTCTATGTATGTGTCTTATGGTCTTGGCGTGGGACTTAGCGTGGCCACTTTTTTGCTTTTAAGAATTTTATTGGGCTCGCTTTCTCTCGCTCAAAACTTTGGTGCTATCTGTTTTGCATTAGTGATAGCCATGCCCTATCTCAATGCGGTTTCTAAAGTGATTTGGGCCTCGTTCTTTTTCCCATATAAAAAAGAATACGCCTCCAAAAAAGAATAGGGATGCTGCTTTTTGTTGGGTTCGCTTTTAAAAAGTAGTTTTTTTTATCTTTAAGCATCATTAATCCTTAATCGAACACTTTATCCATGCAAAACCTACCCTTAAAAACTTGATTTTATTGGCAAAATGCTAGCCCGAAAGTTTTTGGAAGGGAGTGCTGTTAACTGTGTTTGAAGTATGGTGTATGAACCCATTTAGTGAGCTCCTTAGGCCCTAAACAGTTTGACTAAAAACAATAAAAGAGTGTTATAAATATGCCCCTTTTACCATCAAAAAAAATACTGAAAAACACCCACTTATGTCTACCCAAAAAAAGGTTCGAATATTATCGATAGATGGTGGAGGTATTAGAGGAATTATTCCGGCCACCATACTCCAATATGTAGAAGCGTATCTTCAAAAGAAGGTGCCAGACACTACTATTTCAGATCACTTTGATATGGTGGCAGGAACCAGTACCGGAGGCATACTCACCGGTATTTATTTAACCCCTCAAAAAGAAAACTACAAAAAAGCCAAATACACGGCCTCAGAGGCATTAGATTTTTATATAAAAGAAGGATATACCGTTTTTAATGCTGCTAAAAATAGACTCTGGAAACGATTTTGGGGATTGGGAAACGCGACCGAGTATTGTCCTCAAAATTTTGAAAAAGCACTCCAAGAGAAATTTGGAAATTTACGCATGAGTGAACTGCTGGAACCTTGCCTCATCACGGCCTATGACATGAAAACAAAAGCACCTTACTTTTTTACCAGCACAGAAGACACCACCAAAAGAGAATTCTTAGTGCGAGACGTTATCAGGTCTACTTGTGCTGCACCCACATATTTTCCTCCGGCCAAGATTAAAAATAGAGCTGCTCACTTTCAAAAAGGGTCTAAGGCTGCTTATATGCTCAATATAGACGGCGGGGTATTTGCCAACAACCCCGTGATGTGTGCCTATGCTGAAGCCCGAAACACAAACTTTAAAGAAAGACACAACAACGAGCCCGCAGCAAACGAAATGCAAATTTTGTCTATCGGTACAGGAGGCGGTGGCTTTACTATTAACAGAATAGAAAAAAGTAGTTCGTGGAGTTTATTGAAATGGGCTAAATTAATTCCTGATATCATGATGGACGGAAGTATTGACGCTGTAGCCTATCAAATGAATGAAATCTATCAAACATTAGCGCCAACTGATTCGGGCTCCTATTTAAGAATCAATACGCCCGAACAGTATCGGAACTACTCATCCAAAATGTCTGATGCTACTCCAGAAAACATTGAAAAGCTGCTACAAGCCGGTGATCAAACCCTTAATTATGCCATAGCCAATGGATTGAACCCATTTTTAGATCAGCTACTTGAGTAGTTCTCTAAAAATAAATGTTCTCTGCTTGGCGAGATGCATCAAGAACAAACGCACACCCAACTCCTTCAGCAATAAACAACACGATCCATAGAATTTCGCTATTTTTGGGGGCTAAATAGAATCCACAACGCTTTGAATTGGAACGAAAATTTAATCGCTTTTTTAGAAAAAGTTGGGCTCGCAGAGACTTGGGCCAAACCCCTATCAGCACTAGTGCTTTTAATTGTCATATTGCTGATAGCTGCCATTCTCTTTTTTAGTTCACGAAAAATCATCACCTTCATATTTCATAAAGTAGCTCAACGCTCCACCACCCCTTTTGATGATTTTTTAGTCCATAATAAAATGCCAGGGCGACTGTCCTATCTGCCTCCCCTCTTTGTTTTACTCTTGTTTATCCCCTCCATAATAAACCAACCCGAGTGGCTTAAAGCGCTAGTCACAAATGCCTTAGAAGCCCTCTTTGTGGTGGTGGTGCTCAGCATTATTCGCGCCCTCTTGCTTTCCTTGGGAGACTTATTAAAAACGCTTAACAATTTTAAGGACAAACCCATTGACAGTTATATTCAAGTATTTATGATTTTGCTTTGGTTTGTTGGAGGAATCCTCATTTTGTCGCTCCTCACCGGTAAAGAAATTGGTGCTTTTTTAACGGGTTTAGGAGCTCTTTCTGCGGTTTTATTGTTTGTTTTTAAGGATACTATTTTGGGATTTGTGGCCAGTGTGCAAATTACCGTAAACGACACCGTTCGAATTGGCGACTGGATCACCATGAGAAACAATGATGCCGACGGCGATGTTATTTCCATTAGTCTTTCCACCGTTAGAGTACAAAATTTTGATAAAACCATTACCTCCATTCCTACCTATAAATTAATTTCAGATTCTTTTGTGAATTGGCGGGGCATGAGTGAGTCTCAAGGAAGAAGGATAAAAAGAGCCCTTTTAATAAAGGTGAACAGCATTCGCTTTCTTACTTCCGAAGAAATTGTAGCCATTGAAAAAATTGAGCGCCTTAAAGATTTTATTCAACAAAGAAAAAATGAAATTGAACAATTCAACAACACCCAAAAGGCCGATAAAACACTTTTAATTAATGGCCGTAATATGACCAACTTGGGTTTGTTTAGACGCTATGTAGAAACCTATTTAGAACAGCACGAAAAAATCAATACTAAAATGACCATCATGTGCCGTCAGCTGGCCCCCTCCCCTCAGGGCATTCCTTTGGAAATCTACAGTTTTAGCAAAGAAAAAGATTGGAAAACCTACGAACATATTCAGGCTGATTTGTTCGATCATTTTTTAGCCGCCACCCAATATTTTCATTTGGAGTGTTTTGAATACAGTATGAATCCCTCAAAAATATGAGCGTCATGAAACAAACTGTTCATTCTTTTTTTGTGGTTGTAACCCTGCTTTGTTTGGGATTAAATTTAAATGCACAAAGTAAAAAAAAGGAAGATGCCCGAAAACCACTCGATAGTCTCATTCAAGACATGGAGAAAAAAGAGGGCCTGTTTACGCTCTATCGAAAGGAAAACAAGGTCTATTTAGAATTGCATGACAGTTTGTTACATAAAGATTTTTTGATGGTGACTCGCTATACCCAACTACCCGATTTTTTTGGTGCCTATATCAATGCGGGGTCCAAAACCAGTGAGCAACTGATTCGATTTGAAAAAAAAAACAATCTTATTCTACTCACACAACTATCTACGGTTAATGTTGCTGATGAAGAAGATCCCATTCACTTAAGTGTTCAAGTCAATAACTTCCCCCCTATTTTGGCAGCTTTTAAAATTGAAAATAGCGAAGCTGATCGCTATTTGGTTGGAGTAGGCTCCTTTTTTAATGCCAATTCACCTGGCTTTAATTTACTTCCAGAAAGTGCTAAAAAGAACAATGATATAGGGGGCATTGATAGTACAAGAAGTTTTATAGATTCGGTGAATGCCTATCCTAAAAATGTTGAAATTAAGCATACACTCACCTTTAGTAGTAGTAAAGCCAGTAGACAAAATCCCACAAAAACGGTGAGTATGCAGGTGAATCATTCCATCATTGCTCTGCCCGAGCAACCCATGCGTCTTCGCTATGCTGATCCACGTGTGGGCTGGTTTAGTCTTACCAAATACAACTACAGTTCTCCAGCCCTAAAATCGGATGAATTCAAACTTATTAGACGGTGGCGTTTGGAGCCCTCTGACAGCCTTGCCTATGCACGTGGTGAATTGGTTGCTCCTAAAAAACCCATTGTTTACTATTTAGATCCCGCAACGCCTCTCAAATGGAGGCCCTTTTTCAAAAAAGGTATTGAAGATTGGAATGTGGCCTTTGAAAAAGCAGGATTTAAAAATGCCATCATAGCAAAAGACCCCCCGACTAAAGAGGAAGATCCTGATTTTAATCCGGAAGACATTCGCTATTCTACGGTACGCTATGTAGCTTCCACAACCCGAAACGCTGTTGGTCCAAGTGTATCAGACCCACGCACAGGAGAAATTTTAGAAAGTGACATTATTTGGTATCACAACCACTTGCGTTCCTATCGCAATCGCTATTTATTAGAAACCGGTGCTGCTAACCCAAAAGCGCGAACTTTAGAAACACCCGATGACGAAATTGGCGAAATGATGCGTCAAGTTATTGCCCATGAGGTGGGACACGCCTTAGGGCTACCGCACAATATGAAAGCGAGTTCCGCTTACCCGGTGGATTCGTTGCGCTCCGGAAGTTTTACGCAAAAAAATGGAATTGCCACTACATTAATGGACTATGCCCGCTATAATTATGTGGCTCAACCCGGTGACGAAAATGTTCGCTTTGTGAGACAATTAGGCCCTTATGATCTTTATGCCATTGAGTGGGGCTACCGCTATTTTCCTAACGCATCAGAAGAAACCGTTCAACAGCAATTAAAAGCCTTTGTAGATACACACAGCCTCAACCCGATTTACCAATTTGGGTCGGGAAGTAACGATCCCAAAGCCCAAACAGAAAATATTGGAGACGACCCCGTAAAAGCCAGTGACTATGGTCTCCGAAATTTAAAAATAGTGGCCCAAAATTTAGAGCGGTGGACTACCCCAAAGGGAGAATCTTATGAAGATCTTAAAGAACTATATCTCGAAATGCTGAGTGTGTATAGAAGATATGTATATCATGTGTTGTCTATTGTGGGAGGCGTAGAAGAAACCCTTATGCTGAAAGGACAAGAAGCAACTCCCTATCAAAACGTTTCCGAAAAAACACAACAAAACGCTTTACAATTTTTGGATCAAGTGCTCTGGATTTCTCCAAACTGGCTCCTATCCAAAGAAATACTCTCCAAATTCAAACCCAATGATTGGTTGTTACGTATGCAAAACATGCAAAAGGCAGCGCTCTATCGCCTTCTAGGATCAAAAAAATTAAATGAAATGTTGGCTGCCCAACAAACGTTGCCTGTACAAGGACTTAGCGTAGCACAGCTTCTCATAACCCTAGAAAACACGATTATATTCAACAAACAACAACCCGATGTTTTGGAGCGAACACTTCAAAAAAATCTGCTCAATCGATATATGGTTTTAATGGAAGATGCCGATTTGAATCCTGAAATTAAAGGGCTTATTGCTGCCGAACTATTGCGCTTAGAAAAATTCTTTAAGAAAAAGAAAAACACAGGAGATTCAGCACTAAAAAAACACTATCAATATTGCTTTACGAGCTTATCTAATAGGTAGTTATAGGCCTTTGAAACACCCGTTTTCTTAAAAAAGTTTTATATTGCCCTATATAAAACCCAAAACCATGAAAACGAACCCCTCAAGAGAATCAAACTCACCTATTCTAATTCCCTCTGACAGCTATTTAGAAGGCTACTTGAAGTCCCTTAAATCAATTCGTATTGAATGTAATTTTAATGGCACTATTTTAACCAAACAAAAGGTAATTATAGACAAAACCTCCTATGTTACGGGAGACATCATTTGTGAAGATCTCATTTTATCAGGTCGCATAAAAGGCAATGTTTTTTGTACGGGCAGAGTTGAAATGAACAAGGAATCAATTATTGAAGGAAAGGTCTATACTTCTACCTTTACAAATATGTCAGAAACCGATTCTGATTTTGTTATCCAAATTCCCAAAAAGTCGGTATTAATGAAAATTAGAGTGTTTTTGAATGATGTTAATACCGAGTTAGGACTTTCTAAGGATGAATTGCTCACCACGATTAGAGAAAGCTTTTATACCAACGTATTTGCAAGAAGAACAAATCCTGATGAATTAATCAAATATGAATTTACGGAGCAGTTAAAAGTATTGAAAAGAAAAATTTCGCCTCCAAAGGTGGAGGATACAAAAGAACTGCCTAAAAATTATTCTTCAAACAATTGAACAAGAACCTCAAAAGCAGCCTCTGCCATACTGTTTCCTTTTTGATCTAAGAGCGGATTGATTTCGGCAACTTCAAGCGCTATCACTCTTTTGTCTGCCAGTAGGGATTGGAGCAGGGTTAGTATTTCTCTTTTAGTGAATCCGGCTGAAACTGGTGTTCCGGTACCAACAGAAACAGTATCAGCGTCAAAAACATCTACATCAAAAGAAACATAGAGTTTATCACAGGCTGCTAAATAGGCCAAGGCCTCTTGGGCAGATTGGGCAACTCCAACAGCACGACAATATTCTACCTCAAAAAAACGAAGCGACAATTGGTCTAATAAAGTGGCTTCTTGAGCCTCATAGTCTCTAATACCAAAATAAACCAACTGCTGTGGTTGCAAAAAAGGCTTTGTTGTGCCCAACTGTTTCAGGCCCTCCCAATGCTGATGGGTTTCTTTTTCAAAGGCATTGATTGCCAGGGTTTCGTGGTTCATCCCTAGGGCTGCCCCCAGTGGCATGCCGTGTACATTTCCAGAAGGAGTGCTCAGCGGAGCATGCAAATCGGTGTGGGCATCAATCCAAATGACACCCAACATGTCTTGTGGAAAAGCCTGTTGCAAACCTGCCATGCTCCCCAATGCAGAAGAATGATCTCCCGATAAAATCAGTGGAAAAAAACCCTCTTTCAAGACCACTTTAGTGGCCTCCCGCACTCTCAAACATTGCTCTAGTACGGCCCCAATACGTTTGGCAAAAGGGTGGTTCACTTTGTTGTATATGGTTTCGTTATGGGTTTTAAGATCGAGATAGGGATGGCGATTGAAAAAGTCGTTATGCGCATTGATGGCTGCAATTTCTAGCGCATCTATGCCCATATCTGAGCCTCTTGTACCTGCTCCTATATCAGATCGATTTTTGATTATTTTTAGGGGTCGCATATCTTGGCGATAGAAAATTATACACAATAATAATTTAAATACACTTTGGTTTTTCTAATTTTACAAAAAACATTTTTATGTCCTTTTCAGACTTATACACCTCCGGATTTCGCAATAGAAATAGAGATCATTTTGCGGCTATTGTTCGTGTTGCACTTGCAGACGGGGTCATTTCAGACGAAGAAATGGCGTTCATTAATCGAACCGCTATCAATTTAGAAATTGAAGAAGCTGAATGCCAGCATATTATTGAGAACGCTAAAGAATATCCCATCAACCCTCCTGCGGATCAAAAATCTAGAATTGAGCGTTTATATGATCTAACCCGTATGGTCTATGCCGATAATATTGCTGATGTTGAAGAAAAAAACCTCCTCAAACGCATTGTAATTGGTTTGGGATTTGCCACACAAGAAGCCGATTTGGTCGTTGAAAAAGCACTTGCCCTAATTGACGAGGGAGCAGATGACGAAGATTTTGTTAAGGCCTTCCGCTAGGAGAAGATTGTAGTTCTCTTTTTATTTTTAGTATGGTGGCCTCTGCCACTAAACAAATGCCCGTATTGGTCACTACCAGTGCTAGTGTGCCAATACTAATCCACAGTGAATCTTGCGCCATTTTAAATTGAATAGCCTCTCCGAGTAGGGATAAACCAAAACCAACTAATAAAAGTCCCCCAATGGAGAACAATAACCACTTTTGTTTCATGTTTTTGATTTAAAAATAAAAAACTATTCGGGTTTGAAGTCAGAAACACTGTAGCCAATTTCTTCATCGGCAATCATTTGGCTCACGTCATAATAGATAGTAGAGGGAAAACCATAGGTAGGATCAAAAGTGAGTTCTTCTACAACCGGATTTTGTTCACGCATTTCTTCAATATGAATAAAAAGTTCATCTATGGTTTTATAGCTGCCAAACAACATAAACGATTCGTTATAGGGTGTTTCATTTACACTCACAATTTTATTGTTAGACACCACCACTTTGGCTGGACGGTTTAAATCTACAATACAAAAACAAGTCACCTGAAACGTCATTTCATAGGAATCGATTTTTTTACTCTCCCAAAGGGCTTTGGCTTTAGCAACTTCATCTTTGGGGGTTTCATCTTCCTTTTTGGTACAATGGACTAAAAAAAGGCAGGTCATTAAAAGAATAACGATTGGGGTTTTCATAGGGTTTATTTATAAATTTTATTGTATTTGAAATAGGAAACAGTGCCTAAAAGAGCTACAAAAATAATGGAGTAATAAACAAAATTAGGGGTAATAATTTTATCTCCGCTGGCGTAGGAGTGCAAGCCTACCAGATAAAAATTAACCCCAAAATAGGTCATGAGAATACTGGCAAAGGCAACAACACTCATTAAATTAAAAATCCAAGGACCTCTTAGACCGGGAATCAAACGCATATGAATAACAAAGGCATAGACCATGATACTAATCAGTGCCCAAGTCTCTTTGGGGTCCCAGCCCCAATAGCGTCCCCAACTTTCATTGGCCCACATACCGCCTAAGAAATTACCAATGGTCAACATAATTAAACCTACCGTTAAGGCGAGTTCATTAACAATGGTGAGTTCTTTGATATGGAGTTTAATTTTCTCCATGGTTTGGGCTTTAGCAAAAAGCATCAATAATAATGCCACCACACCAATAATCATTCCTAAAGCAAAGGGGCCATAGCTACCCACAATCACAGCAACGTGAATCATGAGCCAATAGCTATCCAAAACGGGTTGAAGGTTGGCAATTTGGGGGTCCATCCAATTCCAATGGGCAATCATCAAAATCATAGCCGACACAAAGGCTGTGGAAGCTAACGTAAGTTGTGATTTTTGACCGAAAACCAAACCGAAAAAAAGTGTAGCCCAGGCCACATAGATCATAGATTCATAAGCATCACTCCAAGGAGCATGGCCAGAAACATACCAACGGGCTATAAGCCCAGCTGTATGCAAGAGAAATAAGAGTATTAAAATGCCCTTAAAAAAAGTAGCGCTGAAGTGTAAAAATTTGTTGGTATAAAAGATTTGTAAGATCAGTACTACAAAAAACAGAACACCGGCATAGAGATACCAGCTAAAGAGCTTTTTAAAAATATCGTATTTGTTGTATACAATTTCGGCCTTAATCTTTTCTTTTGAGGGGAGCACGGCACCTCCAAATTTTTCTTGAAATCCGTGTAAACTCTCCAATAAACTGGTGGCTTGCCCATAGTCTTGAGTTGTTTTGGCTCCCTGCATGGATTGAAAATAGAGGGGTAGTATATTGCGAACATAAAGAGAATCATTCCCTTTAAAATTAGCTTCTGCCAACTCGGGATAAGATACCCACTTATTTGTGGGGTCATTGGGAATCGGAAATATACGTAGCACTTTTCCTTCCAATGCACTGTAGAGCAAATTGATACGACGGTCTAATTCAATAAAATCCTTTTCAAACTGATTGGGCACTGCTGATCGGTAGGCCGTTTCTAATTGTTCCACTAGTTTATAATTCCCTTCTCGATCAAAAAAATCAATTAAAGCTCCATATTTTGCTTCATTAGGGAGTCCTGCCACTTTTCTAATACTGTCATTGCCTCGCTTTAAATAGATGATGGGAATGGTATACCAAAGCGCCGGATTATTAGTGATGGAAAGTAATACTTGATCGGCATTTAATTCTTTATAGGTATCCTTTTTACTCACCTTACGCAACAATTCCGAAGCAAACGTATTGGCGGGTTTCATGCGTCCTCCAGCATCTTGAATAACCAAACTTCCAAAAAGAGCGGCCTGTTCTTTAGGAAAGGCCTCTGCTAAGATCATGGAATCAACAGAAACTGGGTTGGACATTGGGTTGTGGTTGTGTGTTTGCCCCTTTAGTGAAAGAGAACTTACTAACAATATGACTAAAGAAAGAGCAGCTTTTTTCAATTTAATTTTTTCCAATGCCTCAGAAAGGGCCTTGAAACGGGTTTTTCCAACAAAGAAAATTCCAATCATACTTAGATAAAGTAAAAAATAGCCGGTATAGGTTATCCAAGTGCCCCACCAATCGTGATTCACAGATAGAATGGTTCCCTTTTCATCAGGATCGAAGGAAGATTGAAAAAAGCGATAGCCTTTGTGATCTAAAACATGATTCATATAAATGTCATAGTCAAAAGAAGTTTCTTCTTCAACAGTAATTCTACTCATAAAAGAAGCATAGCTCTTTTCGGTTCCAGGATATTTTTCAGCAATAAAGTCATTCAACCGAATGGCAAAAGGCAATTCCAAGGGCAAAGAACCATATTGCAAATGAAAATCGAGCCCGCCAACTTGGATCGTTTTGGGAGGATTGTTAAAGCCTTTTCCACCCAGAATGGAGATTTGTTCAACTTGGTTGTTAGATGCAATTTGAAGCTGCAAAACATTTTGTTGCGTTGGGGTATTTGGATCTGCTTTTACAAAATCAAAAACACCGCGCAAGGCCGGCTCGGGAATTACAAACTGAAAATTGGGTAGGGTATAGAGCGAGCGCAGTTGAAGGGGCACTTCTTCCTCAGCAGGCAGTTGGCCTTGAAATTGATCGGCCATACGCATAAATTGCCCTTCAAAGGGAGAGCTAATATAGTATGTTCCGGCTTCAACTCTGAGGTTAATGGCTCCTTCTTGAGGTTTGTTGAAGGTGAATAGAATGTTGTGAATATTAGCAATATCTCCCTCCTTTAGAAAGTGTTCATGTCGAGAGCCGTCTCCAGCTTCTACAATTTTGAGGTAGCGCTCACCCTCTTCATCTAACACCAAACCTTCGGTTACATTTTCCTCAAATTTAAGATAGCTTATACTAAAGTCTTGGCCATTAAAATCACCTTCCCACGTAAAATTATTGTTGACATGTTCAGACAATAAAAGTGGACCTTCTAACTTTTTTCGAGCAGGAGCTCCGTTGCGTTCTCCATCTACAAGAACTGTTAAATAGGTTTTTTCGGAAAGAAAAATGTTTTCTGTGCTTCCTTCGCGTATGGGCATCATGCCCTCAAAGCCAAAGTAACGGGTAACAAAAGCTCCAAAAATGATTAAAATAAAAGAAAGGTGAAGTAAAAGTACTGCCCATTTTTCTTTACGTAATAGGCGATATTTAAAAATATTACCTATGAAGTTAATCATCATAAAAACTAAAAGAGCTTCAAACCACCAGGCATTATAGATCCATATTTTTGCAGTTTCTGTGCTATACCAACTTTCCACAAAAGTACCGATGCCCATTGCGGTGGGGAAAAGCACAAATAAAACTGCCGTTAAACGTGTTGAAAATAAAATGGATGCGATTTTATCTTTCATTCAAACTCCTGCCTAGTTCTTAAAATGCACTTGCAAAGATAGGAGATGAAAGTCAATTTAAGTCCTAGTTATAAGATTAATTGTAAAGCCACCAACCCAATTTCTATTAAGAGCGATACCATCAAAATATTGAAGGTTCTAACAGGTTTAATTTGACCCAAAATGGCTGTGAGATAGCCCATGGCAAAAATCACACTAACAACCAATAACGTAAAATTTAAGGCGGTCATTCCCGCTAGGGTAATATAATAGGCAGCAAAGGCACCCACACAGGCAAGCAGAATGATGCACAGCGGCAGCAACAGCAGAAAATGTTGGAGATAAAAAGTTTGGAGTTTGTTGTAGGTATTCATGGATTATTGATTTAGGTATTTCAAAGATACGATTTTAAGAATAATCTATTTCTCAAGGAGGAAAATATTACCGTATAAAAAATTCATTTTAATTCCCTGTTTACCCCTAGGGTTTCCTATTTTTGAACTCTATGAAGGTTGCGGTCTTAGGTTCGGGTAATGTGGCAATTCAGTTACTATCTGTCTTTAAAAAACAACCCCAAATTATCATATCACAGTGGTATTCTCGTTCACCGCTAACGCCACCCACAGAACTTAATGAAATTGAAATTATCCATCAATTAGAACAATTAGCCCCCGCTGATGTCTATTTATTGGCACTAACTGACACTGCTCTTTCTTCCCTATCGAACTATTTTCAAAACAAGGAATTTGTGGTGCACATGGCTGGGGCGCACGGATTGGACATTCTTCAAAACAAGGGTCCAAAAGGAGTGTGGTATCCGGTTCAAAGTTTTACTCAAGAGCGATTGCTTACGCTAGAAGGTTTACCTTTTTCTATTGAGGGGTCTACAACAAATGCCACTCAACAATTGGAAAAGTTAACCAAGTTGGTGGGAGGCAAACCCATAAAGATGGATACTAAACAGCGTTTAGCCCTGCATCTAGCAGCAGTGCTTTGCAACAATTTTACGAATCACCTCTACACCCAAACAGCTGCCCTTTGTGAATCCTATAAAATTGATTTTGAATTACTACTCCCCCTTATTGAAGAGACTACTGCCCGTCTGCATGCAGGAAGACCTGCTGACTTTCAAACCGGTCCAGCCCGAAGAGGGGATCAACTGACCCTAAACAAACACCTACCCCTAATGCCCCCACAGCTAAAAAAACTCTATTTACATTTAACCAAAACCATTGAAGAATACTATGGAAAACAAAAACTATAAAGCTCTTTTACCTAAAATAACCACCTTTATTTTTGATGTGGATGGGGTGCTAACCGATGGAAAAATTTTAATGACCGATGACGGTAGCTTTTTGCGTGCCGTAGACACAAAAGACGGCTATGCCATGAAATGTGCCTTGTTGCAGGGCTATCGAATTGCCATTATTTCGGGCGGTACCAATGAAGCCGTACGAGACCGATTTAAAGCACTGGGAATTGAAGATATCTATCTTGGGGCGCATCATAAAATGGACTCTTTTAAAGATTATGTTGCCAAACACCAACTCGATTTAGAGGAAATCCTCTATGTGGGTGACGATGTGCCCGATTTGCCTGTGATGGAAAAAGTAGGTGTAGGTTGTTGTCCTTTGGATGCCGTTGCGGATGTGACCAGCAGAGCTGATTATGTGTCGCATAAAAAAGGAGGGGAAGGCTGTGCCCGTGAAATCATTGAACAAGTGATGCGTGTGCAAGGCAAATGGCGTTTAGATATTGGAGCTTTTAAAGATTAACTTCTATGATTGAGGAACTCATTTTAGCTTCCGGTTCCCCGAGGAGAAAAGCTTTTTTTAAGGAAATGGGATTTGACTTTAGGGTAGAAAAATATCCGGTGGACGAGGATTATCCTGCGTCTTTGAAGGGAGAAGAAATAGCCCTTTATTTAGCAGAAAAAAAAACACAACCCTTTTTAAAAAGAATTCAAGACAATCAGTTAGTCATCACTGCTGATACTATTGTGTGGCATAAAGGACAATGCTTGGGAAAACCCGAAAACAAAAACGAGGCCTATGCAATGCTCAAACAACTTTCTGGCACTACGCATGAGGTGATTACGGCTGTGGGATTTCTAACCAAGGCTCAATTTGAAGTGCTACATAAAGTTTCAAAGGTTCGATTTAAAACCCTTACTGAATCTGAAATAGAAGCCTACATTGCCACGCAACAACCCTATGACAAAGCTGGAGGTTATGGCATTCAAGATGCGTTTGGAAAAGCTGCTGTGGTCAATATTCAAGGGAGCTATACCAATGTTGTTGGCTTACCGGTAGAGGCCTGTCGAAAGAAAATTAATGAAATATTAAAACGTCATTAATTACATCCTTACAAATTAACCTACCTTGTATTGGTTTTGAATTAAAAAAAAATTAATTTGAGTGCAACAATGAAACACAAAATCCTCTTTATTGGGTTTTTATTACTGGGGCTACAGGGAAAAGCACAGTCTAGCAGCCAAATCTACAAACAATTAGAGGCCTTTAATTTTCTAGGCAATGTGCTCTATCTCGCGGCACACCCCGACGATGAAAACACCCGCTTAATTTCCTATTTTGCCAATCACAAAAAAGCGCGGACGGCCTATTTATCTATAACAAGAGGAGACGGAGGGCAAAACCTTATTGGCACCGAACTTGAAGAACTCTTGGGTGTGTTGCGCACACAAGAATTATTAGCCGCTCGCGCCATAGACGGTGGGCAACAATTTTTTAGTACGGCAAAAGATTTTGGCTATTCTAAACATCCCGACGAAGCTTTTTCGGTTTGGGACAAACAAGCACTCTTGGCCCAAGTGGTGGAACGAATTCGAAATTTCCGACCAGATATTATCATCAACCGATTTGACCACCGAACGCCAGGAAGCACGCATGGACATCATACGGGTTCAGCCATTTTAAGTTATGAAGCTTTTCACCTTGCCAATGACCCCAATGCTTTTCCAGAGCAACTTAAACAGACTTCAACTTGGCAGCCCAAGCGTTTGTTTTATAACACTTCGTGGTGGGCTTATGGCAGTAGAACAGCCTTTGATAAAGCAGACAAAACCAATATGCTAACCCTCAACAATGGCGTTTTTGATCCCCTAACCGGAGAAGCTAATCCTGTTACTGCCGCTAAAAGCAGAAGCCAACATAAATCCCAAGGGTTTGGCAGTTCCCCCCAACTGGGTGATGCCACAGAATATATAGAGCGCATTGCCGGAGCCCCCTTAAGGGGAAACGATCCTTTTGAGGGGATAGACACTAGCTGGACAAGGGTTAAAGGGGGAGCGGTCATTCAAGAGCTTATGGAACAAATTAGGACCTCTTTTGATTTTAAACATCCATATAAAAGCGTTCCTGATTTGTTGCTTGTTTATGAACGACTTGCCCAATTAGAGGATCCTTTTTGGAAAAAAATTAAAACAGAAGCCTTAACCCAAATCATCAAAAATTGTTTGGGTCTGCAAGTGCAACTCAATGCTGGACAACCCAAAGGCACTCCGGGCGAAGTCGTGCAACTTAACCTGTTGGTGAATCATCCAAGTCCCCTACCCTTGCAATTAGAAGAAATACAAATTGGTTCAAAAATACTTTCGGGACAAAAACTAGTGCAAAACACACCATATAGAACCACCGTAAACCTATCCCTGCCCGACCAACTCACTCCGCCCTATTGGCTGTTAAACCAAGGAACTCCTGGCAACTATTCGGTTGCCAATCAAGCGGTAATTGGTCGTCCAGAAAGTCCAAATCCCGTGGAGGCCCAATTTAGCTTTCAATTAATGGGCAAAACCTTTACGCTTTCTGAACCCCTTCTCTACCGAACAACAGACCCTGTTGAAGGAGAAGTAGTGACGCCTTTTCATAGCATTCCTAAATTGACCCTACAATGGGAACAACCCGTGTTGCTTTTCCCCAAAAAAGAGTCGCAAAAGGTAGGTCTCCTTGTTCAGGCCCATGCTTCTGACATGAAAGGAGAAGTCTCAATTGAAAGTCCTCAAGCTTGGAACATTACACCTTCCACACAGCCTTTTAACATTGCTCAAAAGGGCACCTCGCAAGAACTATTTTTTGAAATAACTCCACCCAAAGAAAATGGTGAAGCCAGTTTTAAAGCGGTTATTAACCTTGCTAATAAAAAATATGAATATGCTCTTCAAGAATTAGATTATGCCCACATTCCAAAGCAATATATTCTTCAACCCAACCGCTTGAAAGTGGCACGAATTGACTTGCAAACCCCCGTGGAACAGGTGGGCTATTTGGCGGGAGCTGGCGATAAAATTCCCGAAAGTTTAGAGGCTATTGGCATTAGGGTAACACAACTTCAGGTGGAAGATCTACAACTGGAAACCCTTGCAAAATATCCTACAATTATTTTAGGTATCCGCGCCTTTAACGTATTGGAGGCTCTTTCTACTCAAAATAAAATTTTGTGGGACTATGCTGCGCAAGGAGGCACTTTAGTTTTTCAATATAACACCAGCAGAAATTTAAAAACAGAAGCACTAACACCCTACTCCCTGTCGCTTTCAAGAGACCGAGTGACCGATGAAAAGGCAACTGTCACATTTTTAAATCCAAATCACCCTTTGCTCAATTGGCCTAATAAAATTACTGCGCGCGATTTTGAGGGATGGGTGCAGGAGCGAGGTCTTTATTTTCCTCAGAATTGGGATCCAAAATTTGAAGCCCTTTTGGGGATGAACGATCCCAACGAAACACAAAAAAAAGGAAGCTTATTAGTGGCTCGCTATGGTAAAGGACATATTATCTATACTGGTCTTAGTTTCTTTAGACAGCTCCCCAAAGGCGTGAGTGGAGCCTATTCTTTGTTTATCAACCTCATTTCTTATGGTCATGAAAAAAAATAAGTTGCGCATTTACTATTTCCTTCTGGGCATGAATCTTATTTATCTCATTTTGTTTTATTGGTTTATGAACTTTTATCAATTATGAGCTATTGGGATTGGATTGTATTGATAGGCACCATTGGGTTTATAGTTATTTATGGGAGTTGGAAAAACAGATCCCATAAAAACATCAAAGAGTATTTGCGGGGAGACAATAAAGCTACTTGGTGGACTGTAGGCCTATCGGTTATGGCTACTCAAGCTAGTGCTATCACTTTTTTATCCACTCCCGGCCAAGCCTTTCACGATGGTATGGGCTTTATTCAATTCTATTTTGGTTTGCCGCTCGCCATGGTAGTGATTTGCTTATTTTTTATACCTGTTTATCACAAATTAAAGGTTTATACTGCCTATGAGTTCTTAGAGCAACGCTTTGACCTTAAAACCCGAACTCTAACCGCACTTCTTTTTCTCATTCAACGCGGATTGGCAGCTGGAATTACCATCTATGCACCTTCTATTATTTTAAGTGTAGTGTTGGGGTGGCCGCTCAAAACCTTAATTATCATCATTGGCTTAGTGGTGGTGGGCTATACCCTCATTGGCGGCACCAATGCTGTGAATGTGACGCAAAAACAGCAAATGTTTGTCATTTTTTTAGGCTTGTTTCTCACCTTTTACTACGTTGTGCAAGGATTTCCAGATGCAATCAATTTTGAAAAAGCCCTCCAAATTGCCAGTGTATCAGACAAGCTTAAGGTGCTTGATTTTGAATTAAGTTTTAACAATCGATATAACCTTTGGAGTGGTCTAACTGGAGGCTTTTTCTTGGCTCTATCCTATTTTGGCACAGATCAAAGTCAGGTGCAACGCTATCTAACGGGCAAATCGATTAGAGAAAGCCAATTGGGATTGATTATGAATGGCTTTTTAAAAATTCCTATGCAGTTTTTAATTTTGCTTTTAGGGGTTATGGTATTTGTTTTTTACCAGTTTCAAATTGCACCCCTACACTTCAATCAAAAAGCACAAGAAGCCATTTTAAATTCAGCAGGCGCAACCGAATATAGAGCCTTAGAAACAGCCAATAAAAACACCCAACTGGAATTAAAAGAACTCTTGCTCAGTCCCGATTTTTTTGATAATCATGTGAAATATGAGCACTATAAAACTTTAGAATACCTCGAAGAAACACAACGTGCCCAAGCCAAAGAACTACTCAACACCTATACCCAAGACATAGAAACCAACGACAAAGACTATGTGCTCATTTCCTATATTCTGTCCCATTTACCCCAAGGTTTAATTGGCTTGCTTCTTGCCGTCATATTGTCTGCTGCCATGAGCTCTTCTGCCTCGGAAATCAATGCTTTGGCAGCCACCACAACAGTTGACCTCTATCGAAGACACCGCGGCCAATATCAAGCTGCCCATTATGTTAAAGCCTCCAAATTTTTTACCCTCTTTTGGGGTCTTATTGCAATTCTCTTTGCTAGTATTAGCAATTTATTTGAAAACCTCATCCAACTCATTAACATCATTGGTTCTGTTTTCTACGGCACCATTTTAGGCGTTTTTTTAGTGGCCTTTTTTCTTAAACAAATTGGTGGTAAAGCCGTTTTTTGGGCTGCCCTCTGCACCGAAATAGTAGTGCTACTAATCTTTAGTTTAGACTTGGTGAGCTTCTTATGGCTCAATGTTATTGGGGCTTTATGCACTGTGCTCTTAAGTATGCTCTTAAACAGATTAATAAAACCCTAAACTAGGAATTGATGTTGTTAGTTTCCCCAAGCCTTAATATCGGCTTTGTTCATACGCACATAATCGGGATTGCCCGCCTTTTCCGCCAAGACAAGTGATTTTTTAGCCGCTTCAATAGCCTTATCCTTTTGATTTAGAGCCGCCAAAACCTTGGCCTGTAGGCGAAACATCCAATATTTATCATTTTCCAATTGCACTGCTTTTGAAATCCATTGTTCAGCCTGTTTTAAGTCCATGTTTTCTCCAAAATAATAAGAGGCTGCATTGTAAAGATCACCAGCTGATGGGTTTTTCTCAAGGCTACTTTTAATAGAAGCCATAGCTTTTGCTTGGGTAGGCACCGCTAGTGGAATTGCTAAATCTACCTGTTCCCAAGAAAGTATTATTTGGGCTCCATTGTTAGACAATTCATCCACGCTAATGGTAAAGGTTTCTTTTGCTTTTGCTCTCATTTTTACGGGAAGGGTGAGCGTAGCAGCAATTTTTTCTGCCTCCCAATTTTGAGGAATTCCCCAATTGTTGGTGTCGCGATAAAAATAGAGCGTCCAATTCTCTTTTCCCGGACGGGTATACAAAGCATAGGTTCCGGCTTCTAAAGGTTGACCGCCCACTTGCACAGCGTCACCAAAAGTAAAGGTGGTGTTCTTATTGGCTCCGGTGCGCCAAATTTCGCCAAAGGGCACTAAATCGCCCATAATGGTTCTACCTCGCATAGAAGGTCTTGAATAATCAATGGTCAATTGGGTTAGTCCAACGGTTTGTTCCAAATGAGCGGTTGGACTGGGTTGAGGTACAGTGATTTGAGCTTGCAAGCTGACCACTAATAATAAGCTTAAATAAAAGGAAAGTGTTTTCATGGTTTTTTGTTTGGTTTTAAGCGAATATACCAAAAAAATGGATTGCTAAAAGAAGTGAAATTGTCAATTTGTTTATAACTATGTTTAATGTTTTGATCTCTTTATTAAACAAAAATAATATATTTGTAAAAAATTGCTATGAAATTGTATCGTTTAGAAACAGTTCAAAATCTACCTATATCTATAGAGGAAGCATGGCAATTTTTTAGCGACCCTAAAAATTTAAAGCGCATTACGCCAAACTATTTGGGCTTTAAAATTGTGAAAGGAGCAGATACAGCCATGTATGCTGGACAAATCATAGAATATGTAGTCACTCCCCTGTTGGGCATTCCAACAACCTGGGTAACGGAAATCACCCATGTAAAAGAGCCGGAATATTTTGTTGACGAGCAACGTTTTGGGCCCTATTCGCTCTGGCATCATAAACATTTTATTAAACCCATATCAAAAGGGGTAGAAATGATTGATATAGTGGATTATAAAATACCTTTTGGATGGTTGGGACAATTGGCGCATCCCCTCTTGGTGGCTCCCAAATTGAAAGAAATTTTTGACTGTAGAAAAAAAGCATTACTAGAACTTTTTGGACCCTATACAGCATGAGTATAAAGCAAAACATATTAATTATTGGAGGAAGCTCTGGCATTGGTGGGGCACTCACTACTTTACTTGCTTCAAAACACAACGTTTATGTGGCCAGTAGAACTCCCGAGAAATTAGCTGGAATGGACTATACGCCCATTATTTTGGATGCTTCTACTCAAACAATTTCAATAGATGCCTTGCCCGATAGACTCGATGGATTTGTCTACACTCCCGGTTCAATCAATCTAAGGCCCTTCAAAGGGCTTAAAGAGGCAACCTTTCAAGAGGATTTTAATATCAATGTGTTGGGGGCTATTCGAAATCTACAGGCTGTTGCCCCTCTCCTTCAAGCTGCTGAACAAGCTGCAGTGGTTCTTTTTAGTACGGTGGCAGTGCAAACCGGAATGCCTTTTCATGCTTCCATTGCCGCTGCAAAAGGAGCTATAGAAGGTTTAACGCGTTCCTTGGCCGCAGAATGGGCTCCTAAAATTAGAGTAAATGCCATTGCCCCTTCACTTGTAAACACACCTTTGGCCGAGAAGTTTTTAAACAATGAAGCCAAAGTAGAAAAAGTTAATGAAAGACATCCGCTAAATCGTGCCGGTACCGCAGAAGAAATTGCCAAAGCTGCTGCCTATTTACTAAGCGAAGACAGTAGCTGGATGACAGGGACTGTATTGCAATTAGATGGTGGAATAGGAAATTTAAAAGTATAAACAATGGGGATTACCTTGTTTTGGTTTCGGAGAGACTTGCGATTGGAAGACAATCACGGTTTGTATCAGGCTCTTATGAAACCCGAAAAAGTGCAACCCCTCTTTATTTTTGACACCCATATTCTAAAGAAGCTCCCCAAACAAGACACCCGAATAGAATATATATTAAATGCCTTGGGCAATCTGAACGATGCTATGAAGAAGAACCGATGTTGCATAGGAATGTATCATGGGGAGCCCAAGGCTATTTTTAAAAAGCTCGTGCAAGAAAACAAGGTTGTGCGCGTCATTGCGAATCATGACTATGAACCTTATGCACAAAAAAGAGATCAGGAAATTAAATCCCTTTTAGAAAGTCAGGGCATTGTTTTTGAAACCTACAAAGACCAAGTCATTTTTGAAAAAGACGAAGTGGTGAAAGACGACAGCACACCCTACAAGGTCTACACCCCCTATTCTAGAAAATGGTTGGCACAATGGGCAGCCAACCCCCCGGCCTCTTTTCCTAGTGAGACCCTACTCCATCAACTCGTTGAAAATGAAAAGACGCCTCAACTCACCCTTTCCGATTTGGGATTTGAAAAATCAAATCGTGAATTACCGCACCTAAATACCAACAACGAAGTGCTTGACACCTATGAAGCTACACGTAATTTCCCAGCTCTTGACAGCACCTCTAAGGCGGGAACAGCTCTTCGGTTTGGCACCATAAGCATTAGGAAATTAGCGCATAAAGCTGCTAATCGAAAAGAAATTACCTACTTAAAAGAATTGATTTGGCGGGAATTCTTTATGCAAATTCTATGGCACTTTCCCCATACTGTAGATAAAAGTTTTAAACCACAATACGACCGTATTCCTTGGCGCAATAATGAAGAAGAATTTGCACAATGGTGTGCCGGTGAAACCGGATATCCTTTTGTAGATGCCGGCATGAAAGAATTGAATGCCACTGGGTTTATGCACAATCGAGTGCGGATGTTGGTGGGTAGCTTTTTATGCAAACATTTATTAATTGATTGGCGTTGGGGCGAAGCCTATTTTGCTGAAAAGCTAATGGACTATGAAATGGCTAGCAACATTGGAAACTGGCAATGGGTGGCTGGGTGTGGCGTTGATGCGGCTCCCTATTTTCGAATTTTTAATCCCACCGATCAAATTAAAAAATTTGATCAACAGCATCAATATTTAAAAAAATGGGTGCCAAACTACCAAGAGCTAAATTACCCCAAACCCATTGTTGAGCATAAAATGGCAAGAGAGCGCTGTTTAAACACCTATAAAGCAGCACTAAATGCCTAATGGAATTGCCAAAAACAATCTTCCACAAAAAATCTGTGCCAGTTGCCAACGCCCTTTTTCTTGGCGAAAAAAATGGGAACGAGATTGGAACCAAGTAAAATATTGTAGTAAAAAATGCAAACAAAAAAAGGAAATGCATTAATCTGGTTTCGCCATGATTTGAGAATTAGCGATCATGAGGCACTCTTTCATGCTACAAATCGGCATCAAAAAGTGGTCGCTTATTACAGCTTTGATCCTGCACATTATGCCAACACAAAATGGGGATTTAAAAAAACAGAACGTTTTCGTGCTCAATTTTTAATAGAAAGTGTTCAACAACTCCAAAAAGACTTGGCGCAATTAAACATTTCCCTAATCATTGAAAATAGAGCTCCCGCAGAAGGATTATCCTATTGGACACAAGAATTAGGTACTACTGATTTTTATTTTCAAACAGAATGGACTTCAGAGGAAGAGCACTGTAGCCAAGAAGTTGAAAAGAAACTAAACCCGAACATAAGTATACACCAATTTTACGGTCAGTTTTTGTTTCATCCAAAAGACCTTCCCTTTCATTTTTCAAGCACTCCAGAAGTTTTTACTGTTTTTAGAAAAAAATGTGAAAAATACGCTACTATAGACCCTTGCTTGCCCACCCCCCAGGCTATGGAAAAAAGCAATTTATTGGAGCAAACTTTTCACTGCCCTAGCCTTGCAGATTTAGGATTAACCTCTTTTGAAAAACACCCAAACACTGCCTTTCCTTTTAAAGGAGGAAGTGCTGCAGCCCAAGAACGCCTAGACCACTATTTTTGGAAATCTAAAAAACTGTCTTTCTATAAACAAACCCGAAATGGTCTGCTTGGAAAAGACTATAGCTCTAAATTTTCAGCATGGCTGGCCAATGGCTCCCTTTCAGCAAAAGAAATTTATTGGCAAATAAAAAAATACGAACAAGAAGTGGCTAAAAATCAATCGACCTATTGGCTTATTTTCGAGCTCATTTGGCGAGACTTTTTTAAATACATCAGTTTAAAACACGGCACTAAAATTTTTAAACTCGGCGGTATATTAAATAAAAATTATGAGTGGCAAAACAGCGCCCACGAATTTAAAGTTTGGGCTGAAGGAAAAACACCCGAGCCCTTTGTGAATGCCAATATGATTGAACTGAATAAAACCGGCTGGATGAGCAATAGAGGGAGGCAAAATGTAGCCTCCTATTTAGCTAAAAATATTGAATTAGATTGGCGAATAGGCGCAGCCTATTTTGAAGCCATGCTCCTAGATTATGATGTGCATAGCAATTATGGTAACTGGCTTTATGTTTCTGGGGTGGGCAATGATCCCCGCGATCGAAAATTCAATGTGAGCTTGCAAGCTGAGCGCTATGATACCAACGGAAAGTTTCAACGGCTTTGGAATCAAAATACCCTGTTTGAATGATTCTCAGACTAATACTTGGTGATCAACTCAACAGTCAACATTCTTGGTTTCAAGAAAAGGAAAAAGATTGTTGCTATGTGCTGATGGAAATGCGGCAAGAAACAGACTATGCACCGCATCACATCCAAAAAGTCATTGCCTTTTTTGGAGCCATGCGGCAATTTGCCAACGACCTGAAACAAAATGGACATCAAACTTTCTATTTTACCTTAGATGATCCTAAAAACAAACAAGTATTAACTGCCAATCTTAACCATCTAATCCAAACGCATGGAATTAAAGCGTTTGAATATCAGGAGCCTGATGAATATCGTTTAGACCAGCAATTGAAAGACTATTGCAAAACGCTATCTATTCCAACCAAATGTGTGTCTTCTGAACATTTCATGACCGCAAGAGAAGATTTAGCCCACTTTTTTAAAGGTAAAAAACAATTGCTGATGGAGTTTTTCTATCGGAATATGCGCAAGAAGTTTGACTTGCTCATGCAGGGCGATAAACCTGAGGGTGGCCAATGGAATTATGATAAAAATAATCGTAAAAAGTGGAAAGGAACCCCGGCCATTCCCCCCGTATATAATCCCCCCAAAAAAACATTGGAAGAACTTTGGCAAATGCTCCTAACGGCAGGGGTCAAAACCATTGGCTCCTTTGATGCCGCCCACTTTGTTTACCCCCTTAATCGAGAGGAGGCGCTCCAACAACTCAATTATTTTTGTAAGAATTTGCTACAACATTTTGGAGACTATCAAGACGCTTCGCATACCGAAGAGTTAAATTTATTCCATTCCCGTCTCTCCTTTGCGCTTAATGTAAAAATGATTAGTCCACTAGAAGTGGTGAACCAAACCATAGCCCATTACAAGCAACACAAAGACACCATTGCTCTTTCTCAAGTGGAGGGTTTTGTGCGACAAATTATAGGTTGGCGGGAATATATGCGGGGTATTTATTGGCGAGAAATGCCCAACTACAGCCACCAAAATTACTTAAACAATCACCACCCCCTTCCCAACTTCTATTGGACAGCAAAGACCAAAATGAATTGCCTCCAGCACAGCATTTCAAACTCACTAGAACACAGTTATGCCCATCATATTCAACGACTCATGATTTTAGGCAATTTTGCTTTGTTAGCACAGGTCAACCCCAAAGAAGTAGATGAGTGGTTTTTAGGAATTTATGCCGATGCCATTGAGTGGGTGCAGTTGCCCAACACAAGAGGCATGAGTCAATGGGCAGACGGGGGCATTGTGGCTACCAAACCCTATGTTTCCTCAGCCGCCTATATCCATAAAATGAGCAACTATTGTGAAGGGTGTCATTATGATAAAAGCAAAAGATTAGGAGCCAATGCCTGCCCCTTCAACAGTCTCTATTGGAATTTCTTAGACGATAAAAAGGAGGCTTTTAAAAACAACAATAGAATGGCCATGATGTTGCGCTTATTAGAAAAAATGCCAACTGAAGAACGAACCGCTTTAAAAGAAAGAGCCGCAGCCATACTTGCTAATCCTGACGCTTTTTAAATGAAAAAAAGAAATCAAACCCTTTCGGAAACTGACACAGATCGAATTATTGAAATGGCTTGGGAAGACAGAACCCCTTTTGACGCTATTCAAGCACAATTTGATTTAAAAGAACAAGAAGTGATTGACCTCATGCGGCGCGAAATGAAACCAACTAGTTTTAAAATGTGGCGCAAAAGAGTTCAAGGTCGCAAAACAAAACACCTCAAAGCTAGAAATCGTGAGGTTGACCGATTTAAATGTAGTCAACAAAAGGCTATATCCAACAACAAGATTGCAAAACGCTAAAATTTTGTATCTTAAAAACAAAAATGGCCGCCAATAAAACCCAACCTACTTTTCACTCTGTAGAACGTTATCTAAACGCTTTGTCAAACCTACAACAACAACAAGATTCTTGGGAACTATATGAAATGATGTCTAAAGCCACCGGATCTCCTGGAGTACTTTGGGGCACCAGCATAGTGGGTTTTGGAAATTACCATTATGTCTATAAAACTGGGCGCGAGGGCGACTGGTTTTTAACTGGCTTTGCACCTCGTAAAAAAGCCCTCACGCTCTACTTGATGTGTGAACTGAACCCAAAAGAATTGCCGTTGGAAAACTTAGGGAAATATAAAACAGGAAAAGGTTGTCTTTATATTAAAAAATTGGATGATATAGATCGGAAGCAATTGAAAAAACTATTAGAAAAAGCGATTGTCTTAACCAAAAAAATGTATCAATAGTTTACAAAAACCTGCATTCCGATGCTGGCATTTTCAATTTTTTTCCATTCTCCTTGGCTCACTGCACGAGCAATTAACGGATTCCCAAAAAATCCGCCTGAAAAATATAGTTTTCCAGGGCCTAAATCTTCAATCCATTCTAAAGCAATAAAAAAGTCTTCTTGCAGCACCAGATCATAAGGCGTTAAATCCACTCGAACAACCCCCTGCTCTAGGTCAGTATCGATAAAAACATTCTCTTTGAGAAGATTTTGATGGGGCAAGCCGTCTTTGAGGTTATAGAGATTAAGTCGAAATCGAATGGGACCATAATCATTTTCAACTATATTAAATTCAAAATAAACCAACTCCATGGGATCTTTTCTAGACCGAATAACAATCCCCATTTCGTTGCCTAATCTATTGGTAGTGAATGAAGTATAGATTAGATTAGATTTTGTTTTATTGCCTAAAAGTTTTCCTTTAAGAGCTTTCTTTTTTGGGCTTAAAACCACCACCTCATCAAGGCTGAAGGCCTCTTCCTCTAGCAGAATTTCAAAGGGTTTCGCTGCTAAATAGTCTGCTAAAAGATAGGTTTTAGACTCATATCCCAACATAGAGAAACGCAAGCTGTCTGAGCGCTGGGAGGATGGGTCTACCTCAAAAGAAAAATAACCCTCTCCATCAGAAATTGTTCCTAAGTCTTTGCCTACCAAGCCGATGTTGACATATACTAGCGGTTCTTTTGTTTGTGCATCGAGCACTTGACCAACAAGATTGGTTTGCGCAAAAAGGGTGAAGGACTGAAAAAGGAAACTAAAAAAGAATGCTTTATTAACCCAATGGAGTTTAGTCAATTCGTTTGATTTTGGCTCCCAACGCGGTAAGTCGTTCCACAATATTTTCATATCCACGGTCGATTTGTTCTATGTTGTGAATGGTGCTGGTTCCTTTGGCTGAAAGAGCCGCTATGAGCAATGAAATGCCAGCTCTAATGTCGGGTGATGTGAGGGTTGCTGCATTGAGTTGCGATTTGAAATCATGACCAATAACTGTGGCTCTATGCGGATCGCACAAGATGATTTTGGCACCCATATCAATAAGTTTATCCACAAAAAACAAGCGGCTTTCAAACATTTTTTGGTGAATGAGCACGCTACCTCTCGCTTGGGTAGCCACAACGAGCATGATGCTTAACAAATCGGGGGTAAATCCCGGCCAAGGAGCATCAGCTATTGTTAAGATGGAGCCGTCAATAAAGTTCTGAATGGCATACCCCTCTTTGTGGGCAGGCACATGAAGATCATCTCCTTGTTGTTCGAGGCGAATTCCCATCCGTTGAAAAACGCGGGGTATTTGACCTAAAAAGGGCCACTGCACATTTTTAATGGTGAGTGCGCTGCGGGTTAAGGCAGCCAATCCAATCCAACTTCCAATTTCAATCATATCGGGTAAAATGGTATGCTGAGTACCCCCCAATTTTGATACGCCATCTATGATGAGCAAATTAGACCCAATGCCCTTAATATTAGCACCCATTCTATTGAGCATGGAACAGAGCTGTTGCAAATAGGGTTCACAAGCTGCATTGTATAGCGTAGTGGTACCTTCGGCCAATACTGCTGCCATCACTATATTAGCGGTTCCCGTAACAGAAGCTTCTTCCAATAAAATATCGGTTCCGATCAATTTTTTTGCCCGAACGGCATAAAAACTTTCTTCTTTTTGATATTGAAAGTCGGCTCCTAATAGAATAAGACCTTCAAAATGGGTGTCTAGTCTTCTTCTGCCAATTTTATCGCCTCCTGGTGTTGGAATGGATCCTTGTCCAAATCGAGCCAATAATGGACCTACAAGCATGATAGAACCCCGCAGACCTTTGCCTTCTTCTTTAAAGGCTTCGGACGAAAGATAGTCTAGGTTAATTGCGTCTGCTTGAAATCGATAGCTTCCTTTAGCCAAGGGGGTTACTTTAACCCCTAAGTTTTGTAATAATTGAATGAGTTTATTAACATCAATTATATCTGGAATATTGTGAATTTCTACCGGATCAGCGGTGAGAAGTACGGCACATAAGATTTGTAAGGCTTCATTTTTGGCGCCTTGAGGCACAATGGTTCCTTGTAATTGATGTCCGCCTTCAATAACAAAACTTCCCATAGCTAATTAGTGTCGTTTGCGGTTATGTCGTCTTGATTTATTGTTACTGTTGGGACCGTTGCCGTTTTTAAACTTAAGTTTTAACAAATCGGCTGACTCAGTGAGGGGCAAATGAGAAGCGGCCACTTTCAATTTTCCGTCTGATAATTCATCTAGGTGTGCTAAAATTACAACATCTTCTACCGTGTCTTTATTCCACCCCAAGAAACATTTTTTCATATGATTAGCAATGGTAAAAACCAAGGCATCCTTCAATTCTCCTTCTTCCCAACCAATGGCTACATCTATCATGCGCTTAATATTGTTCCCATAAAAACGATATTTAGGGAAGTTTTGGGGATAAGGCAACTTACCAGGCTTTGCCGCAAGTTGTTCTTCTACGGGTTTTTCAAAGGGAGAATCTACCTCTAGCTTAAAATGAGACATGATAAATAATTGATCCCATAGTTTGTGCTGAAAATCGGGGACATCACGCAAATGGGGATTTAAATTGCCCATGACACCAATGACTGCTTTAGCTTTTTTATTGCGTTCATCTCGGTCTTCAATTTCAAGAAGCTGTTCTACCATAATGTGAATATGGCGCCCGTACTCGGGAATAATCAGTTGCTTGCGTTGCGTGTTATATTGCAAGGATTCCATAAAAATGTGTTGGTTCTAAAATAGTGTAGAATTCAATGTGCAAATTAAAAAAAAGCTTGGAATTATGAACTTAATGCCTAAAAAACTTTAAAGGGCAATGATTCCTTCTAATTGGCTGGCTTTTTTATAGAGGGCAATTACTTCTTCTGGAGAGTCCATTTTCACCCGAATAGAAATGCTCACAAACTTTTTTTTAGAAGAAGACTTGCTTTTCCATTGGGCCTCTTTTTCTTTAAAATAAGACTGAAGTGTTTCAAGATGATTGTGTTCAGTTTTCATGATGAATTTAAACAAATAAAGTCCCGGCCAAGCTTGCGATTTTTCTAGCTTTTCTTTAAAGCGTGTATAAAATTCTTCTGGATTTTCTTGAGTTCCTATCAATGCCCTTATTTTTGTGACAAAGATAAGGGATTAGAAATAGATCGTATTAATGCAAAACCGTAAAGTTGTAATTAGTGGTGGCCCAGGCAGTGGCAAAACAAAATTGATTGAACTCTTGCACCAAAAGGGTTTTGAAACCTTTGAAGAAGTCAGTAGATCGATTATTCAAAAAGGATTTCAAGAAGGCCATGAACGCTACTTTAAGTCTGCTCCAGAAAAATTTAGTGAACTGCTGTTCGAAGGAAGAAAAACACAATGGCAATCTGCTCAACAAATTCCCTATAAAGCCACAAAACCCTATTTGTTTTTTGATCGAGGAATGCCTGATACTTATGCCTATTTGCAAGCCGAAGGCAAAAATATTGACTTGTGGAAACAAAAAGCTGCCCCCTATCCCTATGATCACGTTTTTTTGTTGGCCCCTTGGCCCGAAATCTATCATAACGACGCAGAACGTCTAGAACCCTTTGATGAAGCCGTGCATTATTATCATCACATTAAAGAGATCTACACCTCTCTTCCTTCTCTTTTGCATTTTGTACCAAAAGGGACCCCAGAAGCTCGTGTTGCTTTTATCCTAAACGAATTAAAAAAGCATGACTAAACTCGAGGTTTTGAAACGCTATTGGGGATATACACACTTTAGACCCCACCAAGAGCAAGTAATAGAGGCCCTATTGTCGCAACAAGATTGCTTGGCCGTATTGCCCACAGGAGCCGGAAAATCGTTATGCTATCAACTTCCTGCACTCCTCCAAGAGGGGGTAACTTTGGTCATTTCTCCTCTCATTGCTTTGATGCAAGACCAAGTGCAACAATTAAAAGAAAAAGGAATTAAAGCCCTGCACTTTTCTCATGGTGGTTCGAGCCAAGATACTTCAAGGCTCATTGACAATTCGAAATTTGGAGACTATAAGTTGCTTTATTTTTCACCCGAACGTATTCAACAAGAGGGTTTTTTAGAACAAATTCAAGGGCTAAAGGTTTCTTGTATTGCGGTAGATGAAGCCCATTGTATTTCGGAATGGGGCATTGACTTTAGACCCGCCTATAGACAAATAGCACAATTGCAAAAACACTTCCCAAAAGCGGTAACAGTGGCTTTAACCGCATCAGCTACCACTAAAGTAAAACAAGATATTGAAGAAAACTTAAACCTTAAAAACCCAATAAATGTTAGCGGCTCCTTTGAACGATCAAATATTGCTTATCATATCTTTGAAACTGAAGACAAATGGAGCTTGCTCTACCAATGGGTTCACTTTACCAAGGGAACGTCAATTGTATATTGTGAAACCCGAAAGCAAACCCTTCAACTAAGCAATTGGCTGCAACAAAAAAACATTGCTGCCGCAGCCTTTCATGGAGGCATGACTTTGACGGAAAAAAAACAACAATTAAACAATTGGCAACAAGACAAATTGCAGGTTATGGTGGCCACCAACGCTTTTGGAATGGGTATTGACAAAGCCAATGTGCGGTTGGTGGTTCATTTTTTTCCACCCGATAGTTTAGAGCGCTATTATCAAGAAACCGGTAGAGCCGGACGAGATGGAAAACCAGCTAATGCGGTTCTTTTTTTGCATAAAAATGACTGCCACACGCTCGAAACTCAGCTAGCCAATAGCTATCCTGAGGCCACAGACTATGAAAAGACCTATAAAAACCTGTGTAATTATTTACACATCAGCAAAGGGAGCCTTCCTGTAGAACCCTTCACCCTTCAGTTTTCAGAATTTTGTACTACCTATAAATTACCCCTCAAAAAGACATGGCAATGTTTTAATGATTTTGAACAGATGGGCATTATAGCATGCCACGCCCCCGACCCAAAAAAGTGGACCCTCAAAACCGAACATACAGCGGCTCATCTTTTGTCCTTTTTTGAAGACCAAAGCCCTTTCACTGTCTTATTGGAATATGTACTAAGAAAATACCCTAGTTTTCCACAACGTGCCATCACGTTTAAACCCGAAACGGCAGCTTATACCCTTTCTTATTCTCAAGAAAAATTGGCTAGTCTACTCAATCAGTTGGACAAAATGGGGGTTTTGGAATTTCAAAAGGAAGAAGCAGACCTGAATCTGCAATTTTTGGTTCCACGAGAAGAACCCTACACCCTTCGGGAGGTTTTGCAGCATCATAAAACAAGAAAAAAAATAAGAGTAGAGCGACTCCAAAGTATGGTGTCATTTTTAAAACATGCACAATATTGTTTACGCAATCAACTCCTAGCCTATTTTGGCGAAAAACACACCACTCCTTGTCAACAATGCTCTGCTGATAGCTGCAGTCCTTCAGGCACCTACACCCAAGAAATGGAACAGCAATTACTCAATCTTTTAGCTCAGGAAGCTTATTCGATAGCAGAAATTAAAGAAAAACTGTTTATTTTACCTCAGGCCTTATCGAACTTAATGGAGAAACTAATTGCGCAAGAAAAAATTGAATTGACGAATACTCATAAATTGATATTAAAAAAATGAAACGACTAAAACTCATTTTTTATGGTACTCCAGAATTTGCGGTTCAAAATTTAGCCTATTTAGTAAAGGACCATTTTGAAATTGCAGCGGTGGTTACTGCTCCAGACAAACCCGCCGGCAGAGAAAAAAAAATACAAAGGAGTGCCGTCAAGCAATATGCACTAGAAAATCAGATTCCAGTCTTGCAGCCAACCAATTTAAAAGATCCTTCTTTTATAGAGCAAATCAAAAAAATGGCTCCTGATGGCCAAGTGGTGGTGGCTTTTCGTATGCTCCCCAAAAGTATATGGTCACTTTCCCGCTTGGGAACCATCAACCTGCACGCCTCGCTATTGCCAAACTATAGGGGGGCCGCTCCCATCAATTGGGCAATCAAAAATGGTGAGTCGCACAGCGGATTAACTACTTTTTTAATTGATGACAAAATTGACACTGGTGCCTGGCTACTTCAAGAAAAAATTGCTCTTGACAAAAATGAAACGGCAGGTAGCCTCCACGACCGATTGGCTAAATTAGGAGGCCCCCTCTTAGCAAAAACCTTACGCCAATTTGATCAAGGCCTTTTAAAACCTAAACCACAACACCTTTCAGGCACTGAAAAAGCAGCTCCTAAATTAAGTAGAGAAAGTGCGCGCATCAATTGGAACGATTCACTCAACGCTATTGAACGCCATATTAGAGCGATGAGTCCTTATCCAGGAGCCTGGACCATGCTAGTTGATGAAACAGGCAGCGAACAAGCTCTAAAAATTTTTAAAGCTCAATTGAAAGCTGAAAAACATAATTTTCCCTTGCACAATCTTATAGTGGAGGAGCAATCTATTTTAATTACAACCGCTGAAGGCGTTCTCCTTTGTGAAGAAATACAACTTCCGGGCAAACGTAAAATGAGTGCCGCAGACTTACTCAACGGCTATAAATTTGCCCAAAACACCACTGTTCTGTAGCTTGAGGGCTTGTGATTATCAACAATTGTAGCGATTTATCAACAAAAATGCCTATTTCAACGGCTTTTTCTTTCGTCTTTGCTGAAAGCCTATAAATTTGTTTGTATTAAAAAACTTTAAATTTCATATTATGAACAAAACAGAAATTATCGATGCTATGGCAGCAGATGCTGGCATCTCAAAAGCGGCCGCTAAAAAAGCGTTAGAATCATTTTTAGGAGGTGTTCAGTCTACTCTTAAAAAAGGAGGACGTGTTTCACTTGTAGGATTTGGATCTTGGTCTGTATCTAAAAGATCAGCTAGAGAAGGTAGAAACCCTCAAACAGGTGCAACAATTAAAATTGCAGCTAAAAATGTTGTAAAGTTCAAAGCAGGAGCAGAACTTTCTGGTTCAGTAAACTAATTTACTTCCTATAAAAAATTAAAGCTCCTTTATTAGGAGCTTTTTTTGTCCAATCATCTCAAATAGTTAGTCTTGAAATCGGGAGATTTGATTATTGCCTTACCCAGTATCATTGGAGATCCTCATTTTCACCGCTCCGTTGTGCATCTTGTGTCTTATTCTATTGAAAATACTTTTGGCTTTATTTTAAACAAAAAACTTAGTTATCAGTTGAATGATGTAGTGGAAGGAATTGATCCTCCTGTGCCTCTTTATTTTGGTGGCCCTGTAGAACCCGATAATTTATTTTTTATTCACAAATTGGGTTCTCAAATTCCAAATAGCCTTCCCGTTGACGCTACTTTTTATTGGAGTGGTGATTTTGATACGGTAGTGAAAACACTTAACGAAAATGCTTCTTTAGTAAAAGAGTTTCGTTTTTTCTTAGGGTATTCGGGTTGGGATAAAAATCAACTGCAAAATGAAATTAAGACCAAGGCTTGGCATGTAAAGGAAAACAACTATGCAGGAGGGCTCTTTGAAAAAGCAGACGATAGCCTTTGGCGAGACGAAATGATTGGATTAGGTGGGCACTACATCATTTGGTCTAATGCCCCCGAAAATCCTAATTCGAACTAAACCGCTCTGACTGTAAAAAGCGCTGATAGAGGCTTGGGGTTTGTTCACTAGCAAAAGCTGTTTTGCGGTAGTGTGTAATGCTGCTGAAGCCCGTTTCTAAATTTAGCACAAACGCCTCTTGAGCTTGTTGGATTTCAAAAGGTCCAATTTTGCTTTGAGTTATTTCCACAGCTGCTTCTTGGGCTAAAAAGTCAATGAATTCTTGCCTAAAAACAAGGTTCTGGACCCCCGTTTCCAATGAAGGAGTCGCTATTTTGTTGTCTTGCCAGAGAAACAAGCTTCCCCTAACCGTTTCTACCAAATGCTTCTCTTCATTAAGCAAAAGCAAGTCATTCAAATCATTTTCATAGGCAAAAACAGAAGCTATTTTTCGAATAGGAGCATTGACTAGACTTTGATTTGCTAAAAGCCCCGCCGTTACAAAAGCTTCCCGATAAATATCTACTTCATAGGAGGAAGGTTTGCGGTTTACTTCTAAAGCGGGAACAACATCAAAACGAATGAGAAAAATAGTGGTTCTACTATCCTTTGACACAAAATGAAAGTGAACAAGAAATGCTTTTTTATCAGAAGTACCCTCTTGCTGAACTAATTTTTTGGCTTCTGCCAAAAGGTGTTCAGGTGTATAGGTAGCAGGTATTTGAAACCGCATTCGCCGCAAGGAGGCCATCATCCTAAAATAATGTCGTTCCCAAAATAGAAATTGCCCGTCTTGAACACGAACCGTTTCTTTTATTTGAATTGGGTTGAGTAGAGCCTCTAAAATTTCAGGAGAACTTTCGGAAAGGGTTTTTAAGCCGTTTCCGTTACAGTTAATTTGTATTGACATTTTAGGTGGAGCCTAACACTTGCTTTAGGTCACTGATGAGATTGTTCCAAAGCATTTGTGATTCTTCAATTTCTTCTTCTTCGGCAAAATCTGTCACTAATAAGGATACGTCTTTGGTGATTTCATCGACCACAATTTCAAATTGGAAGAAGTGATATTGGTCTTCTGCCCATTGAAAACGAATGCTTTTATCAGCTTTTAGAGAGAGTAATAGTGCCTCTTCTTCTGAATCATCCCAAAGAAATGTAAAATTTTCACCCCTAGAATTAACGTTATCTGCAAACCATTCTGAAAGCCCTGAAGGTGTAGATAAGTATTGAAACAATAACTGAGGAGAGGCGTGAAAATCGTATTCTATCGTAAACTGCTTTTTTGTGCTCATTATCATCTGCTTTCAAAGGCCCAATATATTGAAAAATGTTTAGGCAAAATATTATTTTAAAAATATTTTAAATGAGCCGTATTATGTTTTTATATTTGCACCCCAATGGCGAGGTAGCTCAGCCGGTTAGAGCGTCGGATTCATAACCCGGAGGTCGCGAGTTCAAGTCTCGCTCTCGCTACAAAAAAAAGACTTCACCACCCTGTGAGGTCTTTTTTTTAGTTCATTTTTGAAGAATAGGGCCTTATTGAGGAATTCTTTTATTCATGATGCTAAACCAAAGCGGCGGCACAAGGGCAATTAAAATGGACGTGGGATAGCCAAAGGGCAATTGTGGACTTTCCTCCCTATTTTCTAGCAACTGATATTTTTTGGAAGCCTTATAGTGGTGATCGCTATGACGGGTAAGTTCATAAAGCACAATGCGTCCAACCAAGTGATTGGAATTCCAGGAATGCATAGTACTCACACGTTCATAACGCCCGCTTTCTTTTTTATGACGAACTAGGCCATAGTGCTCAATATAATTGGTAGATTCTAAAAGCAAAAAAGAAACTATTGCTACACC